>Ga0209507_1000047_pt1 | contig 217442 bp, 144 predicted proteins | sample AD_UKC028_MetaG_FD_184414 | JGI IMG/M metagenome (GOLD analysis project Ga0209507, IMG submission 184414) | Active sludge microbial communities of municipal wastewater-treating anaerobic digesters from USA - AD_UKC028_MetaG (SPAdes) (version 2) | ecosystem: Engineered > Bioreactor > Anaerobic...
GTCGGCCCTGACGACCTGGTGAACGGGGCCTTAAAGGATGGTTAATTGGCAGTCCTTGCGGGCGGTCCTGCGGGCTAGACCATCTGAAACCATTTCAAAACCTTCTGAAACCGCGCGCGCATTTACACTGATCGAGCTTCTGGTCGTCATTGCGATCATTGCCATCCTGGCCGCGCTGCTGCTGCCGGCGCTGGCCAAGGCCAAAGACAAGGCGCACAGGGTTCAGTGCCTGAACAACCTCAAGCAGCTCGGGCTGGGGAGCACGCTCTACGCGGACGACAGCAGCGGGCATTTCTGCGGGGACACGTGGCTTCCGGCGGAGATAGGCAATGTGCCGTCTTACACAACCCGCAGCGGCTCGGATGACGACTTGAACTGGCTCTGGCCGAATTACGTCAAGAGCTTCGGGAGTTATACATGCGCGAGCACGCAGAACAAGATCCGGACCAACATGATGGTGATTGCCGATCCGAAATGGAACGGCCGGACGGTGGTGGTTGACCTGTCCAACAACGGCCGGACCCGCACCGCCAACGGCACCAGCTACGAGTGTTTCGGCAACTGGGGTGGGAGCACGACGTCTCGCGGCAAGAAGTCCGAGCGCGGGCTGGAAGGCTTTGTGTTGAAGAACTACAAGCCCGGCGGCCTCGGCACCAAGCCGGGCCCGGCCAACGTGTTCATGATCACCGACGGGGACGATGACGCGGGCGCGGGCGATTACAACAACTGGCCCGACCGGATGGACAACCACGGCAAGGACGGCCAGATATTCACGTTCCTGGACGGCCATGCCGCCTGGGTGACCCGGAAGAAGTTCATGCATGTCTGGAATCTCGCGCACGATTCCAATAATACCGAACCCGCGGAAGGCTCCTACTAACCAGCCGAAGATGCGATTAGACTTTTCCATGCCGTGCCGACAGTCAACGTTCCAGCTATTAACCAACAACAAGCAACAAACCCAAACATGAACATAAGAACACAAGCCTTAAATGCGCGCCCCGCAACGGGCGCCACCATCGGGCTCGCCTGCGGGCGGGCGTTTACCATCCTCCTGACGGTCGCGATCCTCGCGGCGTTGGGGATAACAACCAGCGCGCTGGCCGATCGCGTCGGTCACGACGTGGCGGCGGGACAGGTCCAAGTTACTGGCTTGGCCAACGCAAGCACGTTCATGACCGTCCTGGTGGGAGTGAACCAATTTGGGATAACGAACAACGGTAACATAGCGGACCACAAGATTGCGATCGGACCAACAAACCAGTTCTTGACCCCTCCGTATAGCGAAGACAACGATGTAGCCGGCGGCGTTCTGATAGGCGCTGTGGCGCAGAATGAACGGCAGGATTACACTACCAATTGCACACATACGATGTGCGTGAATCCGACCTTGAAGTCCGGGCAAGCGTATGAGATTGCCCCCGCTGCCATCCGCATCGGTTCGGCTGCCGGTGTCGCGTCGGGCGAGCAAAACGTGAATTTTGGGGCCGCCTGGTTTCCTTACAACACCTGGCTGGGCGGGTATGCGCGCAATTCGACGGGGGCGAACGGCGGCGTCAATGATACTTTTACCGGCTCATCCAGCTTGGTGCTGGGGACGCATTTCATTGATTGGAAGACGGCCTACGCGCTTAACGGGAGAGCCTATGTTGACCTAAGACCGTTCGGGATAGACTCGCGGCGTGATGGCGTGCTGCTGGTGAATCATGCCAAGAATGAGGCAAACTACGCGGTCTCTCAAGTTAACAATGCGGATGATGAGTGGGACGGCACCTGGACGATCCAAGTCCGCGACAACCGTTCGGACAACCTGGAGCAGGATCCTATCGTCTTTGTGTTTGTTCCCAAGAGCAACACCAATGTGGTTTCGGGGATGTTCACGGCTGATGCTTCGATCACCATGCACAGCGGCGCCACTCCGGCCTTTACGGTCACGAACTTCACCGACGGCCAATATCTGCTGAAGGTTCCCGGCCGGTCGCCGGACGATGGTGTGCTCATTATATCGGGCGCCTGCGGTGGTGGCTTTAATGGCGACAATGTGGTCACTTATGAACCCAATGCGGCGAGGGATGGCTGGATCATTCAAACCCGGGATCTTCCGGCCTGCAACAACGGGCAACAGATGGACGACACGGACGTGGTTTGCTCGTTCGCCTTCATCCCCGCGGAGAAGCCGGGCGTGACGGTCACGCCCAACAAGAACCTTCTGACGACTGAGGCCGGCGGAACGGCCCAGTTTACGGTCAGGGTCAACGGTTATCCCAAGCCCACTGCCGACGTGACGATCAATCTCGCCTCGAGCGACACGAGCGAAGGCACGGTGGACCTGGCGACGCTCACCTTCACCCCGGCGGAATGGGATGTGGCGAAGACGGTAACGGTGACCGGCGTGGATGATGGCGCGGTGGACGGCTCGCAGGCCTACACGATCAACCTCACCGCCACGAGCAGCACGGATCCCAACTACAACGGGCTGGTGCCGGGAAATGTCCAGGTCATCAACATTGACAACGAAGCTGGGGTGGCGCTGGACAAGACCGGCGTTACGACTGCCGAGCCCAATGGCACCGACACGTTCACGGTCTGGCTGACGGTGGCACCGACGGCGGATGTGACCTTGAGCCTCAGCTCCAGCGACACAACGGAGGCGACGGTGTCGCCCGCGAGCCTGACGTTTACACCGCTCGATTACGGCACGCCGCAGGTGGTGACGGTGACGGGCGTGGATGATTGGGTGCAGGACGGCAACATCGCCTACAGCATCGTGACCGGCGCGGCCAGCAGCGCCGACCCGGCCTACAACAACTTCGACGCGCTGGATGTGGCGGGGGTGAACCTGGACAATGACCTGGCCAAGGTGATCGTTCCCGCCAGCAAGTTCACGGTGACCGAACCGAACACAACCGCCAATATCTCCGTTGTGCTCAACAGCGAGCCGACGGCCGATGTGACGATCAACTGCGTCTCGACCGACACGACCGAGGGCACGGCCGCAGGGGTGACTTTCACGCCCCTTAACTGGAACACGCCGCAGAACATTGTGCTGACGGCCGCCGACGACCTCGTCAATGACGGCACAATCGCGTACTCGATTGCCACGACGGTAACCAGCGCCGATCCGGTCTATGCGGCGATTGATCCGGATGATGTGGCAGCGGAGACGATTGATAACGAAATACAGGTTGCCCTGCCTTCGGGCAATTTCATTTACGGCATCGGCGAGCCGGCGACGGGCATTGACGGGTACGCCACGCTGAGCGACGTGGATTCCGCCGATTACAACGGCGGCGGGCTGACAGTGACGATCACCGCCGGGGGCAACAGCAATGACCGGCTGGCTGTGCGCAATGATGGGATGGGCGTAGGCCAGATCGGCGTGTCGGGCAACAACGTCACCTATGAGGGCGCCACCATCGGCACCTGGAGCGGCGGGACGGGCACTACCCCGCTGAGCGTGACCTTCAACTCGGCCGCGGCGACTCCCGCCGCTGTGCAGGCGCTGGTTCGGGCGGTTACGTATCAGAACGTGGACGCCGGCGCCGCGCCGGGCACGCGAACGCTCTCGTTCGTGCTGGCGGATGGAGCTTCGGGGGTCAGCACGGCATCCAAGACAATCATCGTCCGGCTGATGCGCATTTACAGCTTCCAGCAGGACGCGGACGGCGGCTTTGGCCCCTATTACGGGGCGGCGGACTGCCAGACCGTCTTTGACGATCCGGACACTCCGTATCCGATGGGCCAAAACAATGGTGGCACCCGGTTGTGGATTGACTGGAATACCGCCGCCCTGCTTCCAGAAGACCAGAGCCAGTGTTTGTTGAGGTTCACGAACATCTTTGGGGCCGGACTGGGCCAGATTCCGCCCGGCGCGAAGATTGTCTTCGCGGAGCTGACGCTGAACGTGGAAGATAGCGGGCATGGCGCTCTGTTCAACCGGATGCTGGTGGATTGGGATTCGGACGGCGCCACGTGGAACTACTTCAAGGACTTATCATATCCAGGCGACCCGGGCGGTATCCAACTGGACGACACCAACGCCGTCTCACAAGTCACTGCCTTCCTGATGGATTCGGCGAACAACACGACGAGCGGGACGGGCCTGAGGACGATTGGCGTTACAACCGATATCCAGGCCTGGCAGAACGGGGCCAACAACTACGGTTGGGTCATGAGCCCGCGGACAAACGGATCGAACGGCACGGCGTATAGCCCGTGCGAGCATGCGAACATCCTTCTGCGCCCGCGTCTGCGCGTCGGCTGGGTGCCGGCCTCGGTGGCGGCCGCGTCCTTCCAGGAAGGCACCGACGGCTACACCGGGACGGTGGACACGCAGGTCCGACTGGTTGCTCCGGATACGAGCTACGCGGGGAATGCGACGCTCTCTCCGGACCCGCTGGTGAATGCCGCGCCGGTTCCTAACCCGAACCACGTCCTGCTCCGGTTCGATAACATCTTCGGCACCGGCGCCGGCAAGGTGACCCCGGGTTCGAAGGTACACGTGGCAGTGCTTGAGCTTACAAGCATCAATGCCGACGCACAGGGCGCGGGCGGGCAGTTCCACCACGTTCTGAAGCCGTGGAATGACGCTGATACGTGGAACACCTGGGTAAACGGTGTTCAGACCGACGGGGTGGAGGCGGCAGTGTCGCCGACAGTCACGATCCCGGTGGAGGGATTCGGGGTTTCCGTTCAGCCCACGAGGCACCACATCGAAATAACAGCGGATGTGCAGGCTTGGGCCAGCGGCACACTGGCCAACAACGGCTGGGCGATCATGCCGTGGGACGAAGGCAGCAACGGTTGGGCCTTCAACTCGGCCAACAACGCCACGGTGAACACGCGCCCGCTGCTCCGGGTCTATTATGATCCGGCTCCGGCGATCGTCGGGGCAGTCCACAACGGCACCAGCGTTGACCTGACCGTCAGCGGCACTGTTGGCAAGACCTACCACGTGGTGCGAACGGGCGATCTGACGGTCCCGACGGCCAGTTGGACGGTGCTGAGCGGGACGGTAACCATTGGCAGCGGGGGAACAGGGGTATTTACGGATAATTCGCTGTTGCCGGGCAATGCGAATGCGTTCTACCGAGTCCGCGAGCCATAATACCCAGCGAAGGCTGGGAATAACATGAATCAGGGCGGGACGGCGGGGACGCCGTCCCGCTTTTCGTAACGGCCCATCATCATTTTGTGATGGGCAACGAGCAGGCCGGGTCGCGCCTGGCAGAAGGCATGAGACTATGAAAGATGCAATGAGTGATTGGAGAAGCGCATTTTGCCGGGCCTTCAAGGCAGGGCGCGCGCTGCCGGGTATTCGCGGGACGCAGGGAGTTGCGCGCGCTGTCTGTCCTGCCGGGCGGGGGGGGGGGCGACGATGGAGCGCGGTGGCATTGCTGGCGATTGGGGCGGGGATCATGGCCGGCGGGCTGGTGTCGGCCCAAGCGGCGGCGAACCACGGAGTGGCGGCGGGCATGCTTAATGTGGAGCAGATCTCCGAGGTGGACTCGAATGTCGCGCTGGTAACGCTGTCGCAACAGATCGGCGCCTTTCGGCTTGGCACGGGCGGGAACCGCGGAGACTACAATGTGCGAATTGGGGCCGGCTTTGCCGCCTCGCAGGACGAATACCTGGGGGTGCTGATAAGTTCGGTGACTGAGAATGGGCGGGACAATTTTGGCACCAACGGTTATCCCGCCAGCGCAATCGAGCGGACGGGCAGCGGCGGTTACCGGATCGTGAGCTACTTGAGTCCCGGCAACGAGTACAACGTCAACGTGGCTGGTGCGTGGTTTCCTTACGATCGATACCTCGGCGGCCTGGCGCGCAACGCGGTGGCTGAGAACAACGCCACCAATGACACGTTCACCGGTTCGCCGGGCCTGGTGCTGGGGACCCATTTCAAGGGGGTGACGACCGGGAAATCCATCGTTGATCTGCGCAGCCTGGGCGTTGACTCCCGCACGGATGGGATCCTGCTGGTCAACCACGCCAAAGACGAGGACAACTACGCGCTGTCGCAGGTGAACACGGAAGACGGCACCTGGAATGTGTTCGTCCGCGATATTGGCGAAGGCACTTTTACCGACTACGAGCAGGACCCGGTGGCTTTCGTGTTCATTCCCAGGACCAACACGACCCTGATCTCGGGGCGGTTCAGGGCCAATGGCAGCATCGAGATGTTCAGCGGCGTCGGCCCGCAGTTCACCGTGACGAATCTGGGCACGGGCCAGTGGGACCTGAGAATCCCCGGCCATTCGCCAACCAACGGAATCCTGGTCATTTCGCCTGAAGGCGGCGCAAGCCTGAATGGGGACAACATCGTGAGCTATCAAGCCTATACAAACGGCTTGGGGTGGGAGATCCAGTCGCGAGACACGCCAAACAACGGCTTGCAGACGCCGACGGGCGAGCCCGTCGCTTCGTTCGTGTTTATCCCCACGCCGCCTCCGGGATTCACCGTGGCGCAGACGAACGGGTTGCTGACGACAGCCAGCGGGGGCAAGGCGAGCTTCACGGTGGCACTGCAAGCAGCTCCGACCGCCGTTGTCACCTTGAGCCTGAGTTCGAGCGATCCGGCCAAGGGCATCGTGGCGCCGGGCATGCTGATCTTCGATGCAACTGACTGGCACGAGCCGCAAACAGTGACGGTGACGGGGCAGAACGGTGCCACCGATGGCAACTACAGCGTCGTGCTTTCGCCGGCCGACAGCACCGATCCGGGTTACCAGGGCTTGGATCCGGACGACGTGCCGGTGAGTTCACTGGCCGCCCGGGCGGAGGTAGTCTGGCCGCCGAACAACGCTGCCCAGGTCAAGGCATCGCCCACGTTGCAGGCGTCCGTGACTAACAGCGGCCCGGGGAACCTGACGGTGACGTTTTACGGGCGCGAGGCCCCCACGGTGTTTCCGGGACCCGATTTTACCATCGCGGTGCTGCCGGACACGCAAATGTACACCGGGCTGCTGGGCGGGGGGTCATCGAATATGTTCATTGCGCAGACCGAGTGGGCGATCAGCAACCGGGTGGCGGGAAATGTCGCGTATGTGACCCAGCTCGGCGACATCTCGAACAACGGGGACAACCCCAACTACGTTTTCCAATGGTATAACGCGACCAACGCGATGTACCGCCTGGAAGATCCCGTGCGGACCCAGCTTCCGGACGGCATGGCCTACGGGGTGGCGGTGGGCAACCACGAGTTTTCGCCGATTGGGGATGCCGCCGTGGGCACCACCTCCAATTACAACCGGTATTTCGGGGTGTCGCACTTTGCGGGGCGGGAGTACTACGGGGGTCACTACGGGACGAACAACAACAACCACTTCGATTTCTTCAGTGCGAGCGGGCTTGATTTCCTGGTGCTTTATTTCGAATACAATACCGATCCGCCCGCAGATTTGTTTGTGTGGGCCAACGCGGTGCTGGCCACCAACGTCCACCGGCGGGCCATCGTGGTGACGCACAACTTCGGGAATACCCAGACGCCCGTGGTGTGGAGCGCTCAGGCGCACGCCATCTACGATGCGCTCAAGGGGAACACCAACCTGTTTCTGTTCCTCGGCGGCCATGTGACTGGGCAGGGCCGGCGCGAGGATACCTACAATGGCAATACCATCCGAACCCTGGTGCAGGATTTCCAGGGCTGGACCAAAGGCGGCAACGGTTTCATGCGCCTGCTCAATTTCTCTCCCAGCAACAACGTGGTGATCGCCCAGTGCTTTTCGCCCTGGACAGGGGAATACCTTACCGATGAGGACAGCGAGTTCTTCTGGCAGTACAACATGCAACCGGCTGGTCCCGGCGCCCCCATGCCGTTTGCCGCGCTGACTACCAACCAGGCGGTGGCGCCCGGCAGCGTGAGCGAATGGGTCTGGTACGGGCTGGAGACCAACAAGGCGTATGAATGGTATGTGGCCGTTACGGACGAGGCAGGGATGACAGTCGCCAGTCCTGTCTGGCGGTTTACCACCGCCCAGTCGAACACTCCGCCAGCGGCGGTGAACCTGCTCAGCACATTTGCCGGCGACGCACCAGCCAGCCTCGCGCTGCTTGCCACCGATGTGAATGGGGACGCGATTACCTTCGAGATCCAAACTCCGCCGGCATACGGGGTGATCCAGGATTTCAATCCGGCTACAGGCGCTTTGACCTACTGGCCAGCCTACGGTTTCCGCGGCACGGACCAGTTCATTTTCATAGCCAGCGATGGCCAGGCTACTAGCAGCCCTGCCAGCATCCACCTTAATGTTCTGCTTCCGCCCGATTGGAATGCAAACGGGATGCCCGATGCATGGGAGGCCGCCTACGGCGTCAGCGATCCGGACGACGACGCGGATGGGGATGGCCAGAGCAACTTGCAGGAGTGTCTGGCACACACCAATCCTACGAACGCCTTGTCGGTGCTCCAGATTACCGAGGTGTCCCAGCAGGCAAACGGACATTACAGCCTCACGTGGCCTTCGATCGGCGGCACACGCTACCGCGTGCAGTTCGGCAATGGCGAAGCCTATGGGAGTTTGCCAACCGCGCTCGCTGATGTTGTGCGGTCGCTGACTAACGAGATGGATCTCAGCCCCTATGGCGCCGGCTCCACGCAATCGTTCGTTGACGACCTCACTCTCACCGGCGGAGCGCCCACTAACCACTCCCGCTACTACCGCATCAGAGTCGTGCGATGACGTTTGGTGACTTCCACCCGGGTGCTGGAATGGACCGAAGCTCCGAGGCCCTCCCGCTATCCGGCGCATTCTGCTGGCTGGTCGTGGCTGGGGTGCTCGCCGTGGCGCTGGCCCAGCCTCAGGCCGCCCGGGCCCACGGGGAGATTCATTTGCGTATCCTGGAGTACACCCAACAAATCGAGGCGGCAACGAACAACCCGGCGGCGCTATACCTCGAGCGCGGCGAACTAAAACGCGAGCACGGCCTGTGGGAAGAGGCCGGAGCGGATTTTGACCGTGCGGCGCAGCTTGACCCAGGCCTTCCCGGCGTGGATCGTTGCCGTGCCAAACTCCTGGCTGACCGCGGCCAATTTGAGGCGGCGCGGGCAGTGTTTGACCAGGCGGTGCAACGCAGTCCCGACGATGGCGAGTGCTTTGTTGGCCGCGCCCGCCTCATGATTAAGCTCGGCCAGCGCAAAGCCGCCATTGCGGACTATTGGCGCGGACTGGAACGACTACGCGAGCCGCAACCGGAATACGTGGTGGAGCTGGCCCAGGCGCTTGCTGCCGAAGGAGACGTCGTGGAAGCCCTCCGGGCACTGGACGAAGGGATCAGGAAACACGGGCCGGTCTTGCCACTCCAAGGGTATGCCCTGGACCTCGAACTCGGGAGAAAGAACCACGAATCGGCGCTGGTCCGGCTTGAGACCATCCTCGCGCGAGCCATGCGCAAGGAAAGCTGGTTTGCGCGGCGGGGTGACATTTTGCTCGAGGCCGGGAGGATGGCGGAAGCCCGGAAATCCTACGAGGCGGCGCTGGTGGCGGTGAAGCGCTTGCCGGGGCGGCTACAGCAAAGCCCCTCCATGGTAAAACTGCAGGCGCACGTCAATACCGCCCTGGCTGAAATGGCTAACGCGCCGCCTGCCGGACAATCGGAATGAGGAAGTATGAACACTACGACAACAAACAGCAAAGCTGGAATCCAAGGCCATAATCCCGGGGATGCTGCTGCCCGGCACGGCCGGAGCGCCGACTTCCAGTCGGCTTTAACTAGCCGGAGGCCCAAGGCTTTCTCTTGTGCCTGCGAGCAGGCTAAGCCGGCTGGAAGCCGGCGTGCCTGTCTGGCCGCACATGGGCGGGCGCTGGTTCTGGTGGCGCTAAGCGGTCTCGTTTGCGCAAGATTGTCCTCGGCCCAGGCCGATAATGGAGTGGCGGCGGCCAATATCTCAGTCGTACAGCACGATCTGGAGAACACCACCAATTCCGTGACAGTAACCACTACGCTCTCGCTAAACGGTTTCAACGTGCGGGACGGTTCCAGCCTCGGCGATTACAATGTGCAGATCGGTTCCGGCAGCAGCGACGACGTTGACACCGGTGTGCTGTTGACGTCGGTGGCCGAGAACGGCCGGGATAACCTGCATTGGAACTACCCGGGGACTAATTTCTGCACGAGTGCGATGGCTTACTCGCGCAGCGGCGCCAATGCGGGCGCGTACTGGATTCCCTCGTTCAATGCGCCGACCGGGGCCGAGTACAACATCAACGTGTCGGCCGCGTTCTTTTCTTACAGCAATTGGCTCGGGGGGTTCGCTCGCAACTCAGGTGATACGAATGGCGGCGCCAACAATCTTTTCACAGGCTCGCCCGGCTTGGTTCTTGGCACTCATTTCGTGGATAATGGTAGCGGCGTCTCCACGGTGGACCTTACTAGTCTGGGCATTGATTCCCGGACAAACGGGGTGCTGCTGGTCACTTACGGGGACAACGAAGACAACTATGCGACGTCGCAGGTGAACAACGACGGCACCTGGACGGTGTATGTGAAAGACAGCGGGGCCAACGGTTCTGTCAACGAACAAGACCCCGTGGCATTTGTGTTTATTCCCGAGACCAATTTGACCGTTATTTCCGGGAGGTTCCAAGGGGACGGAACCATCCTGATGCCCGGCGGCGCGACCCCTCTCTTCACCGTCACCAACACCAGCACAGGCACCTGGCGTTTGACCATACCCGGCCATTCCCCCGCCGGCGGTGTGCTGATCCTCTCGGCCGAAGGCGGCCTCAGCCAAAACCAGGACAACATAGTCAGTTACCAGCCCGACGGCGACGGCTGGATAATCCAGTCACGTGACTTGCCTGGGAGTCCCCCCAGCCTCCAGACCCCCACTACCCAACCCGTGGCCTCCTTCGTCTTCATCCCCGCCACGGGCAGCGCCGCCCTGATCGCTCCCCCGGAAAACGCGCAGGATATGGGAGGCAGCGTCACCTTGAGTGTCGCCGTTTCCAATGTCGCGCCGGGCGATCTCTCCCTGACCTTCTACGGACACGAAGCCCCCACGCCCTATCCCGGCCCGGACTTTTGCATGGTGGTGATGCCGGATACCCAGAATTATACGGCGCAGAATAACGGCGGGACCAAGGCCATGATGATTGCCCAGACCGAATGGGCTGTTTCCAACCGGCTGTCGCGGAATGTCGCCTATGTGACCCAGCTCGGGGACATTTCAAACAACGGGGACAGTCCGTCTTACATCTCACAATGGTATAACGCGACCAACGCAATGTACCGCCTGGAGAATCCTGTGCGGACCCAGCTTAAGGATGGCGTGGCCTATGGGGTGGCGGTAGGCAACCACGAACAGAGCCCGAATGGGGATGCCACCAGCGGGACGACCAGCAACTACAACCGATACTTCGGGGTGTCGCATTTCACGGGATACGGGTATTACGCGGGCCATTACGGGACAAACAACAATAATCACTTTGATTTCTTCAGCGTCAGCGGGCTGGATTTTGTGGTGCTGTATTTCGAGTACGACACGTCGCCGCCGGCGGAAGTCCTGGCGTGGGCCAACGACGTGCTGCGCACCAACGCCCACCGGAGAGCCATCGCGGTGACGCATTACATGGGCACCGCTGCTACGCCCAGCAGTTTCAGCACCCAGGGCAAGGCCATCTACAATGCCCTCAAGACTAATGCCAACCTGTTCCTGCTGCTCGGCGGCCACGTCTGCGGCAGCACCGGCGAAGGCGAAGGCTCGCGCACGGACACCTACAATGGCAATACCATCCGCACGCTCATCTCGGATTACCAGTGCCGCACCAATGGTGGCAACGGCATCATGCGGATTATGGAGTTTTCGCCCAGCAACAACGTGGTGACCGTGCAGACCTACTCGCCCTGGACCGATGAATACGAGACGGATGAGGACAGCGAGTTCTTCTTCACCTACAACATGCAGACCGGTGGCGGAGGCTCGGACGGAACCCCTTGCGTCGCCTTGGCCACCAACACAGGGGTCGGCCCGGGCAGTGTTACGAGCATCACTTGGTCCGGCCTGCGGCATAATACGAGCTACGAATGGTACGTCGTAGTCACTGATGCCTCGGGCAACACCACCAAGGGACCAGCCTGGCACTTCACCACCGGCCCCAACAGCGCGCCGGTGGCCAACAACCAGCTCGTAACCGTGCCGGGCGATGCTCCCGCCAGTTGGAGCCTCTACACCAGCGATCCCAACGACGATCTTCTCACATTGATAATGGATACGCAGCCGGTCAATGGGGTGGTCCTGGGTTTCAACCCTACTAACCGCCTGCTGACTTACCTGCCGGCGCGCGGTTTCCGCGGGTTAGAGCGATTCAACTACCATGTAAGTGATGGCGAACTGAACAGCAAGGCTGCTACCATGAGCATAAATGTCGCATCCCCCGCCGACACTGATGCCAACGGCTTGCCCGACGCCTGGGAAGCCTACTATGGCGTCAGCGACGCGGCTGCAGACGACGACGGCGACGGCCAAAACAACCTGCAGGAATACCGGGCCAACACCAACCCCACAAATGCCACCTCGGCCCTCCGCATCCTCAGCTTTTCCGAACTGCCCGGTGGTCAGTCTTCCTGTTCGTGGTCCACCGTGGGCGGCACGCGCTACCGGGTGCAATTTGCCAATAGCGATGCTTACGGGGCCTTGCCGGCTGCATTCACCGACATTACGCGCGCTTTCACCAATGAAATAGATGCCAGCCCCTGGGGGACAGCCTCGACGCAGTCGTTCACTGACGATTTCACCCTGACTGGCGGGCCGCCTACCAACGGCGCTCGCTATTACCGCATAAGGATCTTTCCCTGATCCAGCGCAGCTTAATTCCTATGAAGACCGCCGTTTGCCTGAGTTTGATTCCGGGCGTCGGAATCTTGCAGTTGGCGGAAATCCGCGACCATGTGCGGTGACGGTCTTGATCATGCGGAGTGATGCCGCAATCCGGCAAAGACTTATTGACGGTAGGCTTGGCGACGAATATTTGTGAATTGTAATGCTGAATAGCTACTCAGACGAACAGTTGCGCCTTGCCGCCCGTCTCTATTATCTCGACGGGCTGGCACAGAGCGAAGTGGCGCGGTTCGTAAAGATTTCCCAGGCCAAAGTATCACGCTTGCTCGCGGCGGCTCGGGAGCGCGGCATCGTGCGCATTTCGGTGGCGGAATATGAGCCCCGCAACCAAGTGATCGAGCGCGCTCTCCGCAAACAATTCGGGCTTGGGACCGTAGTGGTCATCAAGACCTCCGTCGGGGCCACTAGCGCGGACGCCCGGCGTGTCGTCGGCCACTTTGCCGCCCCAGTTGTCGCTGCTCTCTTGCCACCAAAGTCTGTGGTTGCCATCGCCGGTGGACGCACTATCCGCGAACTGATTCAGCTCCTGCCGGAGGACAAGGAACGCCAATTGACCGTTGTTCAGGCTATGGGCAGCATTGATTCCTCCATCGGGCCGGAAGACGCCCTCGAGTTGGCGCGGATCTTGGCCCGGCGCAGCGGAGGCCGTTTCGAGGCTCTCAACACTCCGGCATTTGTCCCCGACCAGAAAACCCGGGATACATTTCGGATCCTCCCCCAAATCCGTTATGTTCACCAGCAGCTGACCCGGGCCAACGTCGCCATTGTCGGAGTCGGCACGCTGACGGATTCAGTCTTTGTGGCTCGCAACGTCCTTAGCCCGCACGATCTGAAGGAACTTGCTGGTGAGGGCGCGGTGGGGGAGATCTGCGGGCGATTCTATGACAAGCATGGCAAGGAGTGTGTTTCACGATGGCGTGACCGGGTTCTGAGCATTGAATTGGAGCAGCTTCGCAGAACTCCCCAGGTCATTGGCGTGGTGGCAGGAGGCGACCGCTCCGCCGCCATCGCCGCTGCCATCCGCGGGGGGTTGCTGAAGGCCCTCATTATTGACGAGCAGGCCGCCCAATATCTCTGTGGGGCGCGTCGAGCCGCGGCTCCCTCTCGTCCCGACCTTCGATCCTGATTATGAGGCTTCCTTTCGGGAGTTGCGTTCCGTATATCGTAGGCAGTGCCATCGCAGCGCAGCCGTGAGCACGCCGCTAATCATCTATCGTATATGAAAGAAGCAAATAAGACTCTCTCCCTGGCCGAGGCGCTGAATGCCGCGCGTGATACGCGCTGCCTGGAGATTGGCGCGGGGGTCAAGAGCGCTGCGGCGCGCGTTTTCAATCAGCAGTTTGGCAAACGGCCGGCGGTGGTGGTGGCGGACGTGAATACGTATCGCGCGGCGGGGCGGGCGGTGGATGAGGCCTTCCGTGCGGCAGGGCATGCGGTTCGGGACCCTTTCATCTTTCGCGCTCCCGATCTCCATGCCGAACACCAGTTTGTGACGGACCTGGAGCAAGCGCTGCGCGGCCACACGGCGATTCCGGTTGCGGTGGGGTCTGGCACGATCAACGATCTGACCAAGCTTGCATCCCATCGCACGGGGCGCCTCTATATGTGCGTTGGCACAGCCGCCTCGATGGACGGCTATACCGCATACGGGGCTTCGATTACTTACCAGGGTTCGAAGCAGACGTTTGAGTGCCCGGCGCCGGCGGCAGTGTTGGCGGACCTGGAAGTGATTTGCGCCGCGCCGGGTGATATGAACTCGTGGGGATATGCGGATCTCCTGGCCAAGGTTCCCGCGGGTGCGGATTGGATTCTGGCCGATGCGTTGGGCATTGATCCGATTCTGCCGCAGCCCTGGGCGATTGTGCAAGGGCGGCTGCGGGAACTGGTGGCGGACCCGGTGGGTGTGCGCCGCCGCCATCCGGGAGCAATCGGCAGGTTGGTCGAGGGCTTGATGATGGGTGGTTTCGCCATGCAGGCGGCCAGGTCAAGCCGGGTTGCCTCGGGCGCGGAACATATGTTCAGCCACATGTGGGACATGCAGCACCACACCCACGATGGCCATGTCCCCTCCCACGGGTTTAAGGTCGGGATAGGCACACTTGCCACGACGGCGCTGTATGAACGCCTGCTGGTGAAGGAGTTGGAGAAACTGGACGTAGCGCAGTGCTGTGCGGCGTGGCCGGATGAGGAAGCGTGGGTTGCACGCGCCCGAGATCTGCTGGGCGGAGGTGCCGTGGCCGAGTTGGGCGAGCGCGAGATGCGCGCCAAGTATTGCAGTGCAGCGCAACTGGGCGAGCAGTTGCGGCTGCTGAAGGCAGCCTGGCACAAGCTGCGTGAGCGACTTGGAGCCCAACTGCTGCCGCTTGCTACCCTGCGCCAAATGCTGCAGGACGTCGGGGCTCCAACTGAACCTGAACAGATCGGCATCACTCGGGAACGCTTGCGGCAGACCTACTGGCAGGCGTCCTGCATTCGGCGCCGCTATACAGTTCTCGACCTGGCCGTCCGTACGAGGCTCCTGGACACCTGCCTGGATGAGATTTTCGGCCCGGCAGGTCTGTGGCCGACTTCGGCTTCTGCGCGCACCTCAACCAAAGGCGAGTCATAATCCCGCCGCGGCAAGCGCCCGGTCTGCCACCTCCCGCCCCCCCGGCTGGCGTGGGCGCGGACGAAAGAGGCCTGGCCTCATCCCTCCGCCCGCGTTTCCCCAAGTGGTTACGGTTTTTCGAGCCGGCGCCAGCCACCGTCCCTCTTGCTGATCCGACGGCCATTCGCGCCAGCTACCGTCTTTGGCAGCGGCGCGTGCTGGTCTCGACCATCATCGGCTACGCGGTCTTCTACTTCGTCCGGAAGAATCTCAGCATCGCCATGCCGCTGCTGGAGCGCGACCTCGGCATCTCGAAGTCCGGCCTTGGCCTGTTTCTCACCCTGCACGGGGTTCTCTATGGCGTTTCCAAGTTCGCTAACGGCTTCTTCGGCGACCGCTGCAACGCGCGCGCCTTCATGGTCGTCGGGCTGGCTGTTTCGGCGCTGGTGAACATCTGCTTCGGCCTCAGTTCTGCCGTGGTGACCTTTGGAATCCTCTGGATGCTCAACGGCTTGTTCCAGGGCATGGGCTTCCCGCCCTGCGCGCGGTTGATGACTCATTGGTTCCCGCCAAGGGACTTCGCCACCAAGTTCTCCATTTGGAACACCTCCCACTCCATCGGTGCCGGGCTGATTCTGGTGTTGTGCGGCTCCTTGCTGGCCCCGATTTCCTGGCGAGCTTGCTTCCTCGTCCCGGCGGGCATTGCTCTAGTTTGCGCCCTTTATCTGTGGCTGACCCTCCCCGACACGCCTGCGTCTGTTGGACTGCCGGAGGTGGAAGGGACCCGCACCGAATTGTCGGAACGGAACACCGGGGCCGACTTCAGGGCTTTCCTGTTCCGCTCCGTCTTTCGCAACAAGTACATTTGGCTCGTCTCGATCGCGAACTTCTTTGTCTATACCCTCCGCTATGGCATGCTCGACTGGGGGCCAACGCTGCTCACGCAAGCCAAGCACCTCAGCATCGGCAGCGCCGGCTGGATGGTCGCCGCCTTCGAAGCCGCCGGGGTGGTTGGCGCGATGGTCAGCGGCTGGTTGACCGACCGCTTCTTCGGTGGGCGCGCAATGCGGGTTGGTCTCATCTTTATGGTATTGACCGTTGTCTCCGTGCTGGGCTTCTGGAAGCTCGCCGGCCAATCCCTGTTCTGGAACACCGCGCTGCTATGTACCGCGGGGTTCTTCATCTATGGGCCGCAATGCCTTATCGGCATCGCTGCCGCCAAGCTCGCCACCAAACACGCCTCGGCCTCGGCTGTGGGCTTGACGGGCCTTTTCGGTTATGCCAGTACGGTCTTGTCGGGCTGGGGCTTGGGCTGGCTGGTCGACCGGCATGGTTGGGATGCGGGGTTCACGGGGTTGATTGGTGTTGCGGTAGTGGGGACAGTGCTGTTTGCCATGGCATGGCCGGCCAAAGCTCACGGCTACGCGGCTGAAGCAAGCGAGCCGCACCGGCTGTCCTGAGCACCGGCGGGCTGAACCTGGAAGGCACGAACCAGGCGCGGAAAGATACATTCGCGCTGTAGAGGATGAGACTATATGCGAGTAGCGTTTGATTGTGATGACGCGGGCTTGCCGCTAAAGCAGGCGATCCTGCAGCACTTGCTGGACCTGGGGATTGACGCGGTGGATCTGAATCTGGTGGTGCGGCGCAAGGCCGATTATCCCGATATCGGCTACAACCTGGCCAAGCGCGTCGCGGCAAAGGAGTTTGACCGCGGCATTCTGGTTTGCGGGACCGGTTTAGGTATGGCGATGGTCGCTAACAAGGTTGAAGGGGTCTTTGCAGGAACCTGCCACGATGTCTACTCCGCCGAACGTCTCTGCAAGAGCAATGCCGCCCAGGTGCTCACCCTTGGCGCCCGCGTTGTCGGGCCGGAGTTGGCCAAGACGATTATCTCCGCCTGGATCCATTCTCGGTTCGAGGGTGGCCGTTCTGCGCCCAAGGTCGAACGAATGAAGGAACTCGAGCGGCAGGAATTCGCGCGGGGCGCTGGCGGGGGTGAATCAGCGCGGGACCCGCAGGCTTCGGCGTAGCAGCCCGTTGCTGGCAATTACGTAATACTTGTGCCTGCCGGGAATGGGCCGGTGCCAAAACTCGCCGCCGGCCGACTCGATGATGAGCCCGCCCGCCGCGATGTCCCACAGGCTGATCTCGCATTCGAGGTAGGCGTCGAACCGGCCGCACGCCACGTAAGTCAGTCCCAGCGCCGCGGAACCCATCATGCGAATCTTCCGCACTCGGTGGACCAGTCTGTTGAAATACGGCAACATGGCGTCGAGGCTTTCACGCGACTTGGTGAATCCGAGGGACACAACCGCCTCGGCCAGCTTCGGGCGTCGGCTGACTTGGATGGTCCTGCCGTTGAGCCGCGCGGCCTGGCTGCGTATCGCGGTCCACAGCTCATCGCAAAAGGGTTCGTAAACCACCCCGAGCAGGGTTTGGTAGCCGTCCTCGTAGGAGGCGGCTCCGGGGGACGTGGCGCGCTGTTGGAGCGCTATGGACACGCATGCGTGCGGGATCCCGTAGGTGAAATTGACCGTGCCATCAATCGGGTCGACTACCCAGCGGTACTTGGCGTCAGCCCGCCCGGTATCGCCCTCCTCGCCAAGCAGCGCGACCTGAGGAAAGGCCCGGCTAAGGGTCTTCTCGATCAGCTTCTGGCTCTGCACGTCCAGTTCCAGCTTGATGTCGTGTTGCGTGACCGCCTGGGTACGTTTTATCGAGTTCAATTCGCGACGCAGGGTCGCGCCGACGGCTTTGGCTGCCCGAATGGCTGTGCTCTGTGCTTGTTGCAGGTTCATTGGGTCAGGATAAGGAACTCTACAACGACTCCAGCGCCTTCCGGACTCGGTCACGCTTGGTCTGCCACTCCGTCAGGCGCTGCTGGTGTTCCTGCAGCACCTTGGGCGGCGCTTTGGAGGTGAAGTTCGGATTGCTGAGTTTCTGGCTGACCTTGGCCATTTCGCTCTCGCTCTTTTCCAGCTCCTTGGCCAAGCGGGTCTTCTCGGCAACCACGTCAATTAGCCCTTCGAGCGGCAGGTAAAGCTCGCCAAGGTCGGAGTGGACGGTCGGCGTGCCTTGCTTCGGCTGATGATGGGCGTCGAGCTCCAACGCCTCGGCATTGAGCAGCAGCTTCAGCACTTCCGCGTCGCGCGGCGAGAGCTGGTTGGCGGGCTTGAATACAAACTTAACCTTCTTGCTCGCGGGAATGTTGCCTTCACGGCGCAAGTTGCGGCCCTGAGTGACCAGGTCGTACTTTTGGTTGACGAAGTCGAGGGTGGCGCTGTCCAAGCCGTAGTGGCTGCGGAAATCCTCTTCCAGCGGCTTGGGCCACGGGGCGAACATTATGGTCTGGCCGCCCTGGTCCTCCGGCATGTCCTCGTGGTAAGCCATCCCCTGCCACAGCTCTTCGGTGATGAACGGCAGGAAGGGATGGAACAGGCGCAGGGTGTGGGAGAGGATGAAGTCAATGACTGCGAGGGTGTTGGCGCGGTGGGGGTCCTGGTCCGTGGTGCGGGCCGCGTTTTGCGTGGAGAGGACGGCTTTGCTGGCCTCCACATACCAGTCGCAGTATTCGCTCCAGAAGAAGCGGTAGAGGGTCTGCGTTGCCTCATTAAAGCGGTATTCCGCGAAGGCGGTGGTGATCTCCCGGATGGCCTGGTCGAGCTTGAGCAGGATCCACTTGTCGTCACTGGTCAGCAGGCGGGGGTCAATTTCGCCTTGCGGCTCGCCGCCCTGCATTTGGCGGAAGCGGCAGGCGTTCCAAAGCTTATTGCAGAAGTTGCGGCCCAGCTCGACGTCCTTCTCGTCGAAGAGCACATCCTGGCCAAGCGGCGCGCTGCGCATGGTGCCGAAGCGCAGCGCGTCGGCACCGTACTTGGCGATGAGTTTCAGCGGGTCGGGCGAGTTGCCCAGGCTCTTGCTCATCTTGCGGCCCAGCTTGTCACGGATGATGCCGGTGAAATAGACGTTGCGGAAGGGTAGGTCCCCCATGAACTCGTAACCGGCCATGATCATCCGCGCCACCCAGAAAAAGATGATGTCCGGCCCCGTGACCAGGTCGGTGGTGGGGTAGAACTTCTTCAACGTGTCGGTCTGCTCCGGCCAGCCCATCGTGGCGAAGGGCCAGAGCCAGGAGCTGAACCAGGTGTCGAGGACGTCAGGATCTTGCTCCCAGTTCTCGGTATCAACTGGTGCCTCTAACGCGCAGTGAATGTTCTCCGCGCCTTCGATACTCGACCCTCGGCCTTCGGATTTCCTGTACCATACCGGCACGCGGTGTCCCCACCAAAGCTGCCGGCTGATGCACCAGTCACGGAGGTTCTGCATCCAGTAAGAGTAGGTTTTTACCCAGCGGTCGGGATGAAAGCGCATCCGTGGGTGGCTCCCGCTCTCCTCAGCGGGCCGCCGCGCCTCGGCACTACCCGTCGGCGCGGTGGGGACACCACGCCCTGCCTCGTCAGCGGATTCCACGCAAGCGGTCGCCGGCTCCACGCTGGGATACTTCAGGAACCACTGCTCGCTCAGGTAAGGCTCGATGGGGACCTCGCTGCGCTGGCTGTAGCCAACATTGTGGACGTAATCCTCGACCTTCAGCAGCAGGCCCTGCTCGGTCAGTTTCTCGACAACGATCTGGCGCGCTTTCGTGCGGTCCATGTCGTCGAAGTCTTTGCCAGCCGTCTTGGTCATCTTGCCATCCGGGCCGATAACGATCGTAAATGGCAGTTTGTGCCGCAGGCCGATCTCGTAGTCCGCTTTGTCATGGGCGGGCGTCACCTTAACGCAGCCGGTACCGAATTTGGGGTCTACCAACTCATCCGCAATAACGGGGATGGGCTTGTTCTGTAAGGGAAGCAGGCACTTGCGGCCGACGATCTTCTGGTAGCGCGGGTCATTCGGGTTAACGGCCACCGCTTCGTCGCCAAGCATCGTCTCGGGGCGGGTGGTGGCGACGACGAGGAATTCGCGGGCCTCGGGCTGGCCCTGGTCGTCGAGGAGCGGGTATTTCAAGTGCCAAAGGTGGCCTTTCTCCTCGATCATCTCCACTTCTTCGTCGGAGAGAGCCGTGCGGGCGGCAGGGTCCCAATTGACCATGCGGGTGCCGCGATAGATGAGTCCTTTCTTATAAAGCTCAACGAAGACTTTCTGCACGCAGCGCGAGTAAGCCGAGTCCATGGTGAAGCGTTCGCGGGACCAATCGCACGAGCAACCCAGCTTCTTGAGTTGCTGAATGATGATGCCGCCGTGCTTCTCCTTCCACGCCCAGACATGCTCCAGGAACTTGTCGCGACCCAAGTCATCGCGGTGCTTCATCACGCCCTGCTTGCGGAGGGTTTTCTCCACCACCGCCTGTGTGGCAATGCCGGCGTGGTCGGTGCCGGGCAGCCACAGCACTTCCTTGCCGTCCATGCGGGCCTTGCGGGCGAGGATGTCCTGGATGGTGTTGTTGAGCACATGCCCCATGTGGAGCATGCCGGTGACATTTGGCGGCGGGATGACGATCGAATACGCCGGCTTGGCCGACGCCGGGTTGGCGGCGAACCAGTTGTGGTTCAGCCAGAATTCATACCACTTCTCCTCAACTGCTTGCGGTTCGTAGGCCTTGGGGATTTCAGGCATGGCAGAATCACTTGCGCATCAACGCGTATTCCAGGCTGTCCACGAGCGCTTGAAGGCTGGCCTCGATGATGTTGTCGTTGACCCCGACGGTGCCCCATTCGTTCTTGCCGTCGGTGGATTGGATGAGCACGCGCGTTCGGGCGCCGGTGCCGGTGGAGGATTCCAGGATGCGCACCTTGTAGTCGGTCAGCACCACTTGTTGCAGGCGCGGGTAGAATTTAACCAGCGCGGCGCGTAACGCCCTGTCCAGCGCGTTAACCGGGCCATCCCCTTCGGCCACCGTGTGGCCAGCCTCCGCACCGACCCGCACTTTAACGGTGGCCTCGCAGATCGAATTCGGCCCGTCGCGCCGCATGGAGACATGGTAGCCGTCCACGGCGAAGGGGAGTTTTCGCTTTTCCAATTCCCGGCTAATCAGCAGTGCCAGCGAGGCTTCGGCGGCCTCGAATTCATAGCCCTCGTGCTCCAGATCCTTGATGCGCGCCAGGATGGGCTTGAGTTCCGGCGTCTCGTTGGTCACGCGGAAGCCCAGCTCTTGCGCCTTCATGACGATGTTACTTTTGCCGGCCAGGTCGCTTACCAGCACGCGCCGCAGGTTGCCCACCAGCGCCGGGTCAATGTGTTCGAAGCTCCGCACCACCTTTTGCACCGCGTTGACGTGCATGCCTCCTTTGTGGGCGAAAGCAGTCTGGCCCACCCACGGCTGGCGCGGGTTGTGGCGGAAATTGGCGATCTCATCCACAAATTGGGAAACCTCGCGCAACTGCGCCAGGGAGGCTTCCGGCACACAGAGCTTCTTCATCTTGAAGGCGATATTGGGGATGACGCTGGTAAGATTGCAGTTGCCGGTGCGCTCGCCATAGCCGTTTATCGTGCCTTGCACATGAGTCGCGCCCGCCTCGATTGCCGCCAGCGCGTTGGCCACCCCGAGACCAATATCGTCGTGGGTGTGGATGCCCAGGCGCGTTGTCAATTTGCCCCGCGCCGCGGCCGCGATGGCTGCCGCCTCGCGTGACAAAGACCCGCCATTGGTGTCGCACAGAACGACAATGTCCGCTCCCGCCTTTTCGGCCGACTGCCAGGTTGCCAGGGCGTATTCGGGATCGTCCTTGTAGCCGTCCAAGGCGTGTTCAGCGTCGTAAACGACAAATTTGCCATGGTCCTTCAGGAAGCGCACCGTGTCGGCGATCATCGCCAGGTTTTCTTCGGGCGTGGTGCGCAGGACTTCCTTAACGTGGAGCAGCCAGGTCTTGCCGAAGATCGTGACTACAGGTGTCTCCGCTTCCAGGAGCAACCGCACCTGGTCATCGCTCTCAACGGCAACGCCCTTGCGGCGGGTGGAGCCGAAAGCGGCCAGGCGGGTGTGCTTGAACTTCCGGCGCCGGGCCTCGGCAAAAAACTCGATGTCCTTGGGGTTGGACCCCGGCCAGCCACCCTCGATGTAATGAACACCGAACGCATCGAGCTTCTCGGCGATGCGCAGCTTGTCCATCACCGAAAAGTTGATGCCTTCACCCTGACTGCCATCGCGCAGGGTTGTATCGTATATTTCGACTTCGGGTTTCATAACCATGCCCGCAACTGCGGGAAGGAATATCTACGCCAAAGCCGCTCGGATGCAAAGCTCAAAGACATCCTTGCACCCCTGCAATCCATTAAGCCGCTGAGAAGATGTCAAGGCTGTATCCACGGTGTGGAGCCGGTGAGGATAGGGTTAGTATACGGAGAGGGTCCAGCGTGCCGATCGCGAAGGATGAGCCGCGGCCTTAAGGCTCCGGCCATTTCAGTTGCTGGTGGAGGAAGTCAAAGGTGCCCACGCCGTTGATGGTGTGGCCGCCGTCGAAGAACTCGATCGCAGTGTGGTTGCCGACGTCCAAGCGGTCATAAAGCCGGCGCACCTTGGCATACTCGTCCGCGACCCACTTGTCCAGGCCGACCGGGTCGTTGTGCCCGCGCTCAACCATAAACGGCCGGGGAACGATCAAGGCGGCCATCTCCGCATGGCCGAAGGTTCCACCGAGGTTGAAGTCGGGCATTTCGTATTCGCCGTGGAACATGTAACTGGTCGAGACCTCCAGCGATACATTCTTGCGGGTCCAATCGTTAAAGCTGCCCGAGGAGATAGAAAGGGCGTAGCCGTCCAGTACCGACGGCACGCGCATGGACGAGTTGCCGCCGTACGAGAGGCCGTAGAAGGCAATGCGCTTGGCGTCCACGAACGGCAGCATGCCCAGCCAGTCAAGGATACGATTGTGCTGGGCGATGATAACAGAGAAGAGGGATGCTTTGAGCGGGTTGGCTTTGCGCTGCAGCTGGCGGAACGTGTCTCCGCCCCGGTAGGGATTGTGGGGCGCAAAGACGATGAAGCCACGGTCGGCCAGCCGCGCCGCGAAGCCTTTGTAGCAGCCGAACGCGGGGTTCTTTGAATCTTCGGTGATCACGTCTGCGGGCAGTCCCTCCAAGCCGTGTTGGCATACGACCACGGGTCGGCGTTCGCCCGGCCAGAGGTTCCCGGGCAGGAGCAGGATGCCCCAGGCAAAAACGTCCGGATAGACGTCGAGGACTACATCGTAGGCCGCCCACCCCCTGGGTGTGATACCGCCAGAATCGGCAGTGGCCGGTTCAAAACGGCGGGTACGCGGGTTGGCCGGGAGAGCAGGGGGTGGCAAGCGGCCAGTGATGTCATCCCAAAGGATCTGCTTTAATGGCGCGCACGCGGCCTCCCAGTCGCGCGCTGTGGCCGCCTCCAGGCGGTTCCAAAAGAACGCCGCACGCACGCGCTCCGACTCGCGCAGCAGTTTCTGAGTGTGTTCCTGCAGTTGCTTAACTTGCCGCTGCTGCCGCGTCGCGAGGTCCACGGGCGCGCGCAGATGCGTTGGTGATTTACTGGCGCGCGTGAGTCGTTTCGCTGAATCACCCAATGCGTTGAGGAGGGCGAGGAGGGCGCGGTCAGAGCCCGGCCCGGTGGTCATGCCTTCGGTGCCGGTGATAAGGCTAAAGCGGTCGAGAACCTTCGGATCGCCGCCTTTGAGCAGTGTTCGCGCCCGCTCAAACTCGGCCTCCACTGTCGCATAATCCGGCGTCGTGATCTTCCCGGGCGCGGCCCCCGTCCGGCCCGCGCGTGGCTTGGGAGGGCCTTTGACTTTGGGCGCCTCGCTGTGTTCGACCACCAGGGCGCGCGGCGCGATGAGGCTGGCGACTTCCGCATCGCCGAACTCTCGGAGCAGCCCAAACAGGTTCCGGTAAATCGGCTCCTCCCAAAGCCTTTGGCGGGAGTCGAAGAAGCCGCTTACCAGGGCGGCCTCAATTCGCGGATCCAGCGCAGCGGCATAGAAGGCAATCAGGCCGCCCTCCCCATAACCGGCGACGCCAATCTTCCGGGCATTGCCTTCACCTTGCTGGCCTTTGCCTGCAAAATACTCCACAGCGGCCAGAACCTTCTGCACTTCATAGCCAACAATATGCCGGCCCAGCGGGTAGGCCTGGCGATAAATCCACTCGCGGTGGGGCAGGTTGGTCTGGCGATTGATTTCGGGGTTGCCAGACCAAGTGTCCTGCCGATCTACCAGCACCGGCACCAGGACCTGGCACCCATGCTCTGCCAGCCGGCGCGCGAACTGATGTTCAGGCGCGAGCCCGGGGGCAAGCCCGACCAGCATTTCCGGCGTCTGATCGGCGTCCGGAATCGCCACGACGCTGATGCGCGGTTGGTTGGTGGGATAGAGGAAGAGGCCTTCGCCAAACACCCCTTCAAAGACAGGCCAGCGCACCGCCTCGACAGTGAAGGAGTATGACTCACCAACCATGGACGGATTTCGGGTGTTTCGGAGGGTGTCGAGCGCCTTCACCGGCAGGCGCGCGTCAACGGCGCCGATCATCTTGCGCAATCGCTCGCGGTTGGGCTGGACGGAGGTGTCGTAGGCCTGACTGGAGGAGAAGTCGCGCTGCCAAAACTGCTGCCGTCCGGCAGGTGACTGTTCGGTCTCGCGCAGGAAGTACCGGTCAATGCCGGCGACCATTTGGGCGGAGAGGTCGCCCTGCAGCATGAGCGGCCGGGTTCCCGGCAGAGTGTCCTGTGCCGGGCAGAGCAAATGTGTTCCGAGTGCGAAAAGGCACCATACTCGGGCTGACATCGGGGCAATCACGGGGCTGCCGAACTAGGCCCACCGGTTGGCCGGCTTGGTCAACCCGTGATCGGCCAAGACGAGCGTGCAATGCGTGGCGGAAATTGTGGGGTGCTCAATTTGGAATGCACTCTCGGGGCCGCGCCCAAAGCGATTGACGCCCAGGTTGAGCTCTATCACCCGGTCACAAAAATCGGCAACGTCTATTAACAGGCTAGCCATTCGGCTCCTTCCAGCGCGCGAATAGATACCGCCCGCAACGAGCGATGTCTATCGCAATGTGCCGCTCCCGAATCTAATTGCCTATGAGGCCGGGAGTTTGGAAAACTGGCCGTCATGAAACTTGGATCGGCCGGTCGGAGAACTCTGTTCGTGCTGGCAATCACGGTCTGGTTCCAGGGGCTCTGCCTGTCCCAGCCGTTCGAACCGGGCAAAGCCCAGGCTGTCGCCGGTTGGGCCGAGGTCGAAATCACGCCGCCGCTGGGCATCGCCCTGGGCGGACGAGGAGGAGCAGAGACCACAGCCAACAAGGTGCTCGATCCGCTGTTCGCACAGGTGCTGTGCTTGCGGGACGGCAACGGAGACGGATTTGTGCTGGCCTCGCTGGACCTGATCGGGCTGCCGCATGACTTGAGCGATCGCATCCGCACGCGCATGGTGCAGGAGCTGGGAGTGGACTGGAACCTTGTGGTCCTGAATGCATCGCACACGCATAGCGGGCCCCATATGCTGCGCAGCCTGATGGCCGGGGTCGGACCGGCGCCAAAGGTGGAGACGGATTACTTCAAGGCGCTCGAAGAGAAGTTGATCGCTGCGGCGCACGCGGCAGGCCAAACCATGCAACCGGTGCGGGTGGAGGTGTACCATGGGCACACTGACATTGGCATCAACCGCCGCGGCCAGAACCGGCAGGGTCAACGCGGGATGCACCCTAATTCCAAAGGCCCGTTTGACGACCGGGTCTGGGTGATGAAGCTCACGCCCGAACGTGGCGGGGCGCCGGCGGTGGTGTTTTCCTGCGCATGCCATGCGGTGATCGCGTACGGCTTTGACTATGCGGCCATATCGGCTGACTTTCCGGGCGCGGCCCGCAGGTTTCTGCGCGAGGCGCTGGGGCCTAAGGCGCACGCGCAATTCGTGCAGGGCTTTGCCGGTGACATCCGTCCGCGCATCCTGGCGGACCTGGACCAGCGCCGGTTTCGCAAAGCGAAGCCAGACGACCTGGAGCGGGCCGGGCGGGCGTTGTCCGGTGCGGTGCTGACGGTTCTCAAGTCGCCCGGCGAAGGTCTTTCCCTGGACCTTGCGGGGGCCGGCGACCGGCCGTTCCTGCGGCGGGACAAGCCGCCACCACGCGAGCGTTACGAGAAAATGCGGGCCGATGCGCTTGTCGCAACCAACGCGTACCGCCTGGCGGTAGCCGATTACTGGCTCAAACGCTACGACTCGGACGAAGGCTTTGCGCGCGGTGACGCGTGGCCATTGGGCCTGATTCGGCTGGGCGACAATCAGTGGATCGTGCATTCCGGTGGGGAGCCGTGCATCGAGTGGCGGGCGAAGATGTCTCAGTGGCTCGCGCCGCGGAACCTCGTGACCTGGGGGTACACCCAGGAAGCGAGAACATATTTGCCCACGGAGTCAATGTTGCCGGAAGGCGGCTACGAGGTCCTCGATTCCAACCTGGGGCGGGAGAGCACGCCGGCGCCATTCGCCATCGGCATTGAGCGCGCTGTGCGGGAAAGCCTCTTGCGGCAATTGGCCTTCATCGAGGCCAAGGCGCATTAGCCAGGTGCGCCGCTGGGGCGGTTGCGCTTATCTGCGGGCCGGGAACGATATATCAGGCTTAGTCTGATCAATCGTCTCCTGAGAAGCGTCCTCTCCTGATCCAAACAGTGCATAGCCGAGCGCTGCAATGAAAATGAGCACCACCAGCACAAGTTCCCATTGCACGGGAGGGTGCTTGTGTGTTCTCCGGTGAGACCGGACTTGGGGCGCACGCAGAGGTTGTGGCACAGGGCCGGCGGAGGCGCGGGGCTGGCTCGTTCCGTGGTGGGGAGCCGTATCCGGGCCGAAAGGCAGTTGAAAGGTCGGCGTGTGGCCATGACGCAGGTCATCCACCAGAGTTGCGGCTCTGCCTGGCTCGATCCCGCGCGAAGCCAGGGCGGCCACAATCTCCGCATCGGATTGACTCGCCTTCATTAGGCCTCTGGCGAACTCTACATCCGCCGGCAAAATATCGTGAATCATACTTGGCGGCTCCACACTACCTGAGCCGGATTTTTTATAGGCCGGCACCCCGGTTGGCGACAAGTCAGGCAAAACGCGATTTGTTCTGTAAGGCATTCCCTTACAAGCGGGCTGAATTCGTGGCCGGTGAATTGGTGCGCAGACAGGGAAGTGGTGTGCTAGAATACTCGGTGTGATGGATAGCGGGAAATGCACAGTAGCCCATGAGCGCCTTAGCTGAGAAACAATGCCAGCCCTGCCAGGGGGGAGTCCCGCCGTTAAAGGGTGACCCGCTGGCTCGGCTCTCCCGGGAACTGGGTGGCGGCTGGCAGGTAGTGGGGGAACATCACCTCGAAAAGGAATACCAGTTCAAGAACTTCGTTGAGGCCCTTGCTTTCACCAACAAGGTTGGCGAGCTGGCGGAAGCCCAGGGACACCATCCCGACATCTACCTTGCCTGGGGCAAGGTGAAGATCACGATTTGGACGCACAAGATCAACGGCCTGACCGAAAGTGACTTTGTGCTGGCGGCCAAAGCCGACAAGCTAATGGGCTGATGGCGGCGGGTTTCTCGCGAAGCAATATTCCTCCACGACTTTCCCGTTCACCAGGTGCTCCTGGATGATCCGCTCCAGCACCGCAGGCGTGCACGAGTGGTACCAGACTCCCTCGGGATAAACGACGGCGATGGGCCCGCGTGTGCAGACGCGCAGGCAGTTGACTTTGCTCCTGTACACCAGCGGCTCCGCTCCCGCGAGGTGCAGTTCCTTCAGTCGTTGCTTCAAGTATTCCCAGGATTCCAGTCCGTCGTCCCTGGATGCGCACTTTGGCTCGGTCTGGTCGGCACACAGGAAGATGTGGCGCCGGCACTTTTCCAGGCCGAGGGAATTCACGATGGTTTGCAGTTCACTGGACATGTTTAAAGCGCCTGAGCGACAACGTAAGGCTCCGCACAGGAACGGGCAAGCCGCCGTTCGTAAACGACTCTTAGCTGTATCCATCGGGGTTAGTCAGGATTCAGAACGTGGGTGTCATGCGAACTTTGGCCTTTGAACTTGGTCCGAGCTTGCCTATAACCAGCGGATGTCCGGGCCGTTCACACAACCGATTGATGCCAGCACGCGCTATTGCGCGGTGTACGGCCTGCCCGTTAAGCATTCCGCGTCACCGGCAATGCACAATGCCGGCCTGGCGGCGCTCGGGCTCAACTGGCGTTACCTCGCGTTTGAAGTGCATTCGGATGATTTGCACGCCGCCATCCAGGGCGCGCAGAGGATGAACTTCATCGGGCTCAATCTCACGGTGCCGCACAAACTGCTGGCGGTGGACATGGTGGATTTGCTGGATGACTCGGCCCGGCGCTGGGGCGCGGTGAACACCATTCGTTTCGAGGGTCGTGATGAACGCGGCGCATGGCGGCCGCTGGGTGAGTTCGGGGGCCTCCCCCGGATAACCCGGTCGCATGGATTCAACACCGATGCCGATGCAATTGCCCGCGCGCTGCGTGAAGACCTGGGGTTGGAGCTGCCTGGGGCCAAGGTCCTGTTGTTGGGCGCCGGCGGGGCAGGGCGGACCGCGGCACTGAAGCTCGCCGCCGAACGAGTCGCGGAGCTCTATTTGGTCAACCGCACCGCGAGTAAGGCAGAGGCAGTCGCCGGGGAGATCGGCGGAAGGCATTCAGGGGTAATGGTGACGCTGGGCTACCCGCGCGGGCCGGTGGATCTGGTGTTGAACGCCACGTCACTCGGGCTGAGGCCGGCCGATCCGGTGCCGTTCGATGAAGGGCAGTTCTCCCTCCAGCAGGCGGGTGCGGTCTATGACATGGTTTACCGGCCGGCTGAGAGCGCCTTGCTCCGGGCGGCCAAAGCGGCGGGCTGCCGTGTCGCCAACGGCCTGGGCATGTTGTTGTATCAAGGCGCCGCGGCGTTGGAGCTTTGGACTGGCCGGGCGGCACCCCTGGAGATTATGCGCGGGGCACTGAAGAAGAACGTTTACGGCTGAGCGATCTCGCATGCTTTACGCACCGTTTGATCCGCAGAATTGGGCCGCTGTGCCCTTCCATTTCTGGTCGGGGGTGTTCTTCGTGTTCGGCTCAATGGTCGGCAGTTTCCTCAATGTGTGCATCTATCGGCTGCCCCTGGAGCAGAGCATTATTACGCCGCCGTCCCATTGTCCGCACTGCAAGTACTCCATCCCATGGTATCTCAACATCCCGCTGGTGACCTGGCTGTATCTGCGCGGGAAATGCCGGAACTGCGGCGCGCCAATATCCATTCGCTATTTTCTGGTGGAACTGCTGACGGCGCTGGTCTTTCTAAACTGCTGGCTGGCGTTCGGGGGCCAGTCCGCGTGGCTGGCATTGGTGTATGCGCTTTTTCTGGCCGGCCTTATCGCCGCCACGTTCATTGACTTCGAGCACTTCATCATCCCTGACGAGATCACCATCGGCGGTATGGTGGCCGGTTTTGCGTGTTCATTTTTTCTTCCGTCCCTGCACGGGCAGCCGTCACCGTCCGGCGGCCTGCGGCAAAGCCTGCTGGGCATCGCGGTCGGGGCGGGGATCATTTATCTGATCCTGCGCGCGGGAAAGCTCCTGTTCGGCCGCCAGAAAGTGGAGCTGCCGGCCAACACTAAGATCATATTCAGCGAAACCGCGGTCCACCTGCCGGACAGGGATATTCCTTACGACGAGCTCTTCTATCGCCGGTCGGACGTAATCGCTTTCCACGCGCGTACGCTGGAGCTTGTGGACCGCGGCTATCGGGATGTGCAAGTCCGGCTGACTCCCGACAAATTGCGTGTTGGGGAGGAGGATTTGAACCCGGAAGATGTGCCGCACCTGGAGGCGGTTTGCACGGAGATCGTCCTGCCCCGCGAGGCCATGGGGCTGGGCGACGTGAAATTTATGGCTGCCATTGGCGCGTTCCTCGGCTGGAAGGCGGTGCTCTTCTCCCTGATGCTCAGCTCGATGATCGGTTCCGTGGTCGGCGTGACCCTGATTCTGCTGCGCCGGCGTGAATGGTCCTCGCGCTTGCCTTACGGCCCCTACATTGCGCTGGCCGCCGCGCTTTGGATTTTCGGCGGCAAACGCCTGGTCCAGTGGTGGTTCGGGATGTGACGCCTACTTGCACTGGGCCGTGTGCCGCAGCGCGTGGTCCACAAGCACCAGAGCCGTCATCGCCTCGATGATCGGCACCGCGCGCGGCAGCACGCAAGGGTCGTGCCGGCCCCGGGCTTTGAGGGTGGTGTTATGGTGCTGGAGGTCCACCGTCTCTTGCTCGCGCATCACGGTGGCGACGGGTTTGAACGCGACGCGGAAGTAGATGGTCTGGCCGTTCGAGATGCCGCCCTGAATGCCGCCGGAGCGGTTGGAAGTGGTATAGACCTTGCCCCCCTTCGCGCGAAACGGATCGTTGTGCTGCGTGCCCGTGAGCAGAACGCCGTCGAAGCCGGAGCCGAAGTCGAATCCCTTGGACGCCGGCAGGCTCAGCATGGCCTTGGCCAGATCCGCCTCCAGCCGATCAAATACCGGCTCGCCCCAGCCGGGCGGAACCCCGCGCGCCACGCCCTCGACGACGCCTCCAACGCTGTCGCCGGCATGGCGCATCTTCTCAATCAGCTGGAGCATGCGTCCCGCTGCCACCTTGTCCGGGCAGCGAACCAAGTTCGATTCAATGTCTTTCACCCTGACCTTTTCCGGGTCCACCTCGGCGATGACGCGCTGAACTTGCTTCACGTAGGCCAGGACTTTCACGCCGTAGCGCTGGAGCAAGATCTTCCTGGCAATGGCTCCGGCCGCCACGCGCCCGACGGTCTCGCGCGCGCTGGTGCGCCCGCCGCCGGGCCAGGCCCGGATGCCGTATTTCGCCTGGTAAGTGTAATCGGCGTGCGACGGGCGGTATTTGGTGGCCATCTCTGTGTAGGCTTCGGGCCGGGAATCCTGGTTCTTGACCCAGAGGCAAATCGGTGTGCCCAGCGTCTTGCCTTCAAAGATGCCCGAGAGGATCTGGATGGTGTCGGATTCCTTGCGCTGCGAGACAATGGGCGATTGGCCGGGCCGGCGGCGGTCGAGATCAGGCTGGATGTCGTCCACCGTCAACGGCAGCCGGGGCGGGCAGCCATCTACCACCACGCCGACCCCGCCGCCGTGCGACTCCCCCCAGGTTGTGATGCGGAACAGATGCCCGAACGTGTTTGCCATAGGTCTAACTTGCGGGAAGAACGCGCCCGGGTCAAACCTGTACCGGTTGTGCTGGCTGAATCGGAAGCGTGAGGCGGCTGCGCCTAGACCTGGCCAGCGGTCACCATGGCGGCGAAGCGCTCGAAGCTGCGATCGTAAGTGCGCTCGACCTCCGCGGGGAAGCAGCAAGCGGGGAGTTGCCGCATGCCCAGGTGGTATTGCAGGCATTCGCAGCAGACACCGTGCTTCTCGCAACCCGGATACGTGCAGTTGCAGAACCGCGCATTACTCGATTTTCGGCATTCCATGGCTCGGGTGTAATTCCCCGGCGCCGCGGCGTCAACTCTGATCCCGTGCCGTCAGGCCGGCCCGCAAGGGCGCGGGCGTTTGTTTGGCGGGACGATCTTGACGGCCAGGTGGCTTGTCCAGATCGCGCAGGAGGTTCACCGCCAGATCGTCCACGTCTTCGCCGCTATTGGAGAGCAGCACCACTCCCAGGCGGCGGTCTGCCGTGAAGCCGATGAAGCTGCGGAAACCGCCGGTGCCGCCGTTGTGCCAGATGATGGTTCGCCCCAGCCGCTGGCTTTGGAGGTGAATCCAGTTCATCCCGAAGGCGGTGCGCGCATCCTCCTCGAACAGGACGCGGTGAGATTCCTGAATGGCATGTTCCAGTGGCTGGCCTTCCGGGTGCATGTTGGCCTGGAGGTACTTCAGCATGTCCGTGGCGGTGGAGCGCAGCGCGCCGGCACCGCCCAGGTCATTTCCCGCAAACCAGGGCGCCGAACGGAGGGCCAGGATGATCGGTCCGAGGCGCAACACGGCCCGGTAGCCCTGGGCGGAGCGCTGCGCCTGGACGCTGTTGAGGGTCACCGTCGTGTCACCCAGGCCGAGCGGCAGGCAGACTTCGCGTTTGACCAGCGTCTCGTACCTGGAGCTTGCGTTTGTGGCAAGCAAGTAGCCCAGCAGGGCCATTCCGAAGTTGGAGTAACAGGCCTTGGTGCCCGGCGCCGATTGCAGCCTGACGGAGCGCACGTCGGCCAACAGATCCGCCGCGCGGTAGCCGGCGTAGGGGTCGCTGCCAAAGACGAGCATCCCAAGGCTGCTCACCGGCGACCAGTCGTCGGGCATGCGGGGGAATCCCGACGAGTGCGAAGTGAGGTGTCGCAGCGTGACCTCGCGCGCCTCTTCGGGGAGGTCCGCTCCCGGAGGCAACAGCTCCCGGATCGGCTGGTCCAGCCGCACGTTCCCATGTTCAATCTGCCTGGCCAGGGTGAGGCCAGTGAAGGTCTTGGTGATGGAGCCGAGTTCGAACAAGGTATCGGCACTGGTTCTCGCGTCAGCGGACAAGGACGGGCGGCCAAATGTCATTATCGTCGCGCCGCTGGGTGTGACAACCGCAGCGGCCAAGCCGATGCTCTTGCCCCTGCTTATAAACGAAGCACAATGTTTCCGGATCAGCGGCTCCAGCTCTGGCGCGTGCCCGTCGCTCCATTCTGCCACAGGCCCTCTCTGGTAGCCGAGGGAAGGTTTCGTGCTCCATGCGCCGAGCAATCCCGCTGCCAGCACTCCCAAGCCGAGCGCGAGGAGGCATCTCAGGAAGAGAGTCCAAACGCGGTTTGATCCGGCAGTGGGCGGGACTGCGTCAGACAATACCGGAGGCTTTGCGGTCTGAGCTTCCGCGCCGGACCGGGCCGCGCGGGCTCTACGCAGGCCGATGGCTGCCAGCACCGCGCCTGCGAGGCCGACGAAGGCCCCCAGCAGACCAATCACCAGCGGGATGAACGAAAGCACACTTGTCATGGTACAGTCTCATGCGACGATCCGGGCCGGATCGCGCTCCGGCGCCAGCCGGCTCATTGCCGGGCGCGATAGAAGCGCGGGCTGGAGTTTGAGGCCGATTCGTCCAACACGTCAAGCGTGCCATTGGTGTTCATCAGGCTCATCAGTTCGACCCAATCGAACAGGTTGCTCGAACCTTCAATCGCGCAGGGGAGGCTTGCCTCGCCGGTCAGGATCAGCCGGGCGCTGCCGTCGGGCAGGAGGGTGATGGATTGAAAGTGCGAAGGCAGAGGCAGCGTCACCGTGAGCATGGCGTCGGCGCTGGTGACCGCTCCCGCGACATTGGTGACGACGACCGAGTAAGCGCCGGAATCGTTGGTCTGAGCGTTGGCGATGGTGTAGATGCTCTCGTCGGCGCCGGGGATGGCGGCGCCCCCGAAGCGCCACTGGTAGGCCAGCGGCTCGGTGCCTCCCGCAGCCACAAAGAAGGTCGCGTCCTGCCCCCGCTTCAAGTTCTGGCTCTGCGGCGGGACGCCGATGGAGGGCGGGATGTTCACCACGAGAACCGCGATCTGGCTGGTGACGGCGCCGGCAACGTTGGTGATGACGACGGAATAATCCCCTTCGTGGATTGGCTGGACGCTGGTCCGGGTGTAGCTGCTGGCGGTCACGCCGGGGAGATTGGCGCCTTCGAATCGCCATTGGTAACTGAGCGGCGCGGCGCCGGTCGCGCCGACCGTGAAGGTCGCGCTGCCACCCAGGCTGACGGTCTGGCTTTGCGGTTGGTTGGTGATCGCCGGTGCCGGAACCAGAACGTACTTGGTGGCGTCGCTATACATGCGGCCATTGCCGCCGGTGTTGAGCGTGCCGCTCGAATACGTGAAGGTGAGCGTGGGCACCGTGACGCCCGCGTTTAACTTCATCCGGCCGAGGTATTCCCATGTCTCTCCCCCCGGCTGCTGAAAGACGGTGGTGGTGGCCGGCAACCCGGTGCAGCCGGATTGGCCGACGGCGACAATGATGTCGTCGGAGATGCTCGAGGCGTTATCCTGGGTGACGTAGACATCGTAAGTGCCGCCGGCTACCGGGAGCGTCGGATAGACCTTGAAGGAAGGGGTGCCGGATACCGCGAAGCGCGAGCCCGTGCCCGTCAAACCGGGCGCGGCGCTCTTGACGCTGGAGTCGCCGAAGTTGCTGTTATCCCAGTAGGGCGGGTTCGAGTTCAAGCTGCCATCGCTCAGGCGAGCTTCGATGATAACATCGGAACTGCTCATGGCGGTGAGATCAGTGGAATTGGTTTGCAGCCCGGTTATGTTGCGGGAACGAACGCGGTAATGATACGTGGTGTTCGGGATGAGGTCAGTCAGAGTGACCGCGTGGTTGACCGTCAACGTTGCATTGCTGAGCGTAGAGCCGTAGGAAGCCGTCAGCCCATAGTCAACCGCACTGTTCGCATTCTCGTCTGTCATCCAATTGATCATGAGGGAGGATTCGGAGAGAATCGTCGCGCTCACGCTGGTGATGATGGGCGGCGTGGATTCGGGGGGCAGTGCCAGGTTCACCGCGAGGTTCGTTCCGGCGGTGACAGTGACGTTGGTGGTCGTTACCCCCAGGTCAGGCCCGGTTGCCGTGATGGTGTAGGTGCCGGGCGTGGTTTCGAAGAAGGCGAACTTGCCGTGGGGTTCGGTCTTCTGAGCGCGGACAGGGGTGGTGTTGATGGAGAGGCTGGCATTGTAAACCGCAGTGCCGCCGACCTGCCGCGTTACGGTGCCGCGCACGATGCCTTTTGTCGGCGCGGTCTTCCACGGGATTGTCGGCACATCCACCCAGGTTGGCTGATGATGGTCGCGGATATAGGCGAGGGTGCCGGGGATGTCCACGGCGCCGCTGTTGGGCGTGCGGTAGCTGTACAGGACAGAGCCGAGGAGGGGTTTGTTGCGGATGTAATCGAGCTGCCAGACTGTGTTGGCGGGGGTGTTCAGGTAGGCGCCCTGGCCATTATAGACGCGGCGCACGCCCTGGTGCGTGTAGGCATCGTCCACGCGCGGCACGAAGTAGACCGAGTTGTTATCCGTGTAGCCCATCGGCATGCAGATATCCAGGATGCCCTCGGCGTTCCAACCGGCCCAATCCTGATAACGGGCGGCGTAGGCATCGGAGCGGCTGCCGAACACGGCGCACGAAATAATGAGATTTGGGCGAATCGCGAGCAGATCGGAATTGACCCAGCGGAGAAAATCCGTGACCTGCCGCCGCCGCCAGTCCGAGAACTGGGGGCTCGTCGGGGAAGGTTGGCCCGTGAGACCGAATTCGGCGTTGTAGCGCGCAATCGCCGTGGGATTGTAGCCGGAGTCAGCGGTGGGGTAGCGGACGTAATCCCAATGGAACCCGTCCACGTCGTAACGGCGGACGATGTTGGTGGCCATGACGTAATTCCACATTGTGGCATCGGGATGCCCGGGGTCGAGGTAGTAGCCTTCTCCGTTCCAGTTCGTGCCGGTCGAGTTTCTCATCAAATACTCCGGATGCAGGTTGACGACATGGCCGGCTTGAGGCGGCGGCGTCAGGCTGCTCCAGATCACGTGGGTCGTGACCCAGCAATGCACCTGAATGCGCGGCGAACCGGAGTGCGCCTTGTTGATGATGTCCTGCAGGGCGTCGAAGTTTGAGGCGATGGCGGTGGTTTTGGGGTCGTTGCCGGCAATGCCCGGGGTGTAGAACGCGTCACCCCGCCGCCGCATCTGCACCACGATGGCGTTGAAGTTGTAGGCCCGGCAATCGGATATGAGTTTCGTGACCTGGCTGGCGTTCAGGAAGCCCTGACCCCAAGCGTCTACCCACACCCCGCGAAACTCGCTGCTCTGTGCCCGCGCGGAAACCGCGACGAAGAGTGCAAGAACGCACCAGACAGCGAAACAGCGACGCGGCTTCATGATGCCAGCCTATCCTTGTTTGGCGCAGAAAGCAATCCAGGGCAGGGCCATTTCGCCGAGGCGGCTGCTTCCCGACAAAGGCGGGGTTCCTGGCGGAACCCTTCTGCCTTGATTGGCGGTTTTTGCCGATTGCCGCTGCAAGCCGAAGTGGACCGGAAGGGCCGGTTGGCCAGGAGATTGGCGTAAGTTCATTAATTACAGTGGTTTGCTGCTATTGGGGCAGGGAAAAAGGCCATTTTTGGGCCGAAATTTGTGTAACTGCTTTTATGACAGTGGGTTACATGAGAATCGTCCAGAGATGTCAAGGCTGTATCCACGGTGTGGATGTGGTGAGGATACGGTGTGGATACGGTGAGACTCCCGTCGTGAATGTGTCCCGGTTCCAGGCAACATCAGACTAAGCCACCCGGTTTTCAGTGCGAGGATCGGGCTATGGCAGGCAAATTACTTTCTTCCGCGTCTGGCTTCGCTGAATCCTTACCGTGCAGTGATGCCTGGGATAGGCTGTGCGGGTGGCATCCGGGCGCAGCAGTTTGGACTCGTCAGCCTGGAGCCGAACCGCTAGCTCTTACGGGTTGGGTTTGGTCTGTGCCAAGCATATGAGAATGAAACGACGCGAATTCCTCAAAACGGGCGCCGGCGCGGCCGCCGCGTGGTTGACGCTGCCGGTGCTGGCAGGCGCGAAGAACCGCAAGGATTCTGCCGAAGGCGGCTACCGGACAAGCTGGTATCCTTTCACGGGACATCCCGATGCCGACACTTGCTGGTCGGTGTCGGTCGGCCCCGATGGGCGCATCTACGCCGCTGCCTGCGCCGAGAGCGTTCCCGGGGGCGTGGTGAAGGTCGTCCGCTACAACGAGCAGAACGATGCGCTGGATTACCTTTTTGCCCTTGATGAAATGGTGGATGACCCGGGCGACTCCGGCCGCGCCACCCAATGCAAGATTCACTACAGTTTTGCGCCCTCCATGACGGATGGGGTCCTCTACATGGCGACGCATCTTTCGGGACCGCCGATTGATCAGCCGGCCTACTCACCCTGGCTGTCGTGGCATGATCCGAAGCGCTGCTTTCGGGGGAGCGCGCTGCTGGCCTTTGACACGAAGAAGGACCAGGTGCTGTGGTGGGATACCTTGATTCCCAAGGAAGGCTGCCGTTGTCTATTGCACGATGAAGAGCGGCACCTGCTCTACGCGCTGAGCTATCCCCGGGACCATTTCATCATCTACGACACGAAAAGCCGCACCCGGCGCGACGTGGGGCGCATTGGCTCCATCAACGCCCAGACGCTGTTCCTCGACCGCCGGCATCGGGTGTGGACGACGGACGATTACGGGCATCTGGTCCGCTACGACCCGCAGCGGGATCGCCTGGAGCGCTCGCCTTTCGTGCTGCCGCACAATCCTCTATTCCAGACGGGCTGGCACAGCGTCTTCTACGATGTCGCCGCCGCGCCGGACGGAGAGTGCGTCTATGCGGTGACGTGGATCGCCCAGCCGCGTCTCATGCGCATGTGGCCGGGCAAGGGCGATTGGCCGAAAGTCGAAGACCTCGGCCCGGCCACGCAAGACCGTGATCCGACGCTGCCCAAAGATACCTTTGTAGACCACTGCGGTGGATTGGTTTTCGCCGGGGATGGGCAGTTGTACTACGTTGCTTCGCGCTGGCGCGACCCGCTCTACAATCCCATGCCCGCCGATGGGCCGGAGCGTGAGGGTGTGGTGTGGCGCCTGAACCCGGCCAGCTTGCAGCGGGAGGAGGTTGCGGTGCTGCGCCATCCGACTCAGCCTGCGCAGTATGTCTCCCGCGGCGCGGTGGATCACAACGGCAACCTGTTCTTCGGTAATGTGGGCACCAAGCCCGTGGGCGTTTTCAAGGTCCATCTGCCGGCTTCGCGCCGCAGAAAGAACGCCCACCTGCCAATCCGGATGTGGGGATGAGGTGAACTATGAGTGACAAGAAGAAGGCCAAGTATGATATGAACTCGCCGGAGGCGAAGGCGCTCACGGACGAGATCGTGCACGGCACTTTCATGAAGGAAGGCATGATGGCGGCCTTTCCCACGTGCTTTCCCGGGGCGAGTATTCCCATCCCTGCGGATGAGAGCCATATCACCGCGTTGGACGCCTCCGGCGACGGAATGATCTACGGCGGCACGAGCGGCCGGGCGACCCACCTGTTCGTCGGGATGTTTCACGGCGTGACGGGCATTGTGTTTGACCTGGGGATGCCGGCTGGGGCGGACCATTGCGCCGCGGTGTGCTGCGCCAGGTCCAAGGTCGTGAGCTGTGTCAATGGCCCGGACGGCGGGCGCATTGTTGCCACGTCCTACCAGGGATTGCCGTTCGACTTGATCCAGGAATGGGGTTTCGGCCGTCCTTCAATTGATGATTGGGGCAAGATGAACGGCGAACGCATCGTGCACGCGGTTGCGGACAGTGCCAGGACGTCGGTGGTCGGCATCACCACGCACAGCCTGTTTGCGGCGGATGCGGAGAAAGGCAAGACAGCGGTGATTGGAGAAGTGCCCGGCAAGGGCCGTGTTGCCCTCGGCTCGAAGGGGGGCATCTTCGGTAAGGACACGGGGAACTTTCTGTGGCGCTATGATTCGGGGGTGCGGAAGCTCGAACGGCAAGCGGTGAAGCTGCCCGCGGGCGCTTGGGAAAGCGCGCCGCTTACCTGGGCCAGAGACGCTCGCAATGGGCTGCTCTACACCGCTGATGGCGAGGGCAACCTGTTCTCGCTGGATGAACAGCATGGCTTCAGTGCGCCGCTGGGCCGCACGCTGCTCGCGCCGGTTGGTCCGATGGCGGTGACCTTTGATGGCCGGGTCTTCGGTTTCTGCGGGCCTGAGATGGCCAAAATGTTCTGCTACAATCCGGCGACCCGCTCGGTCAGCAACCTTGGCGTGGCGGTCTCTATCCTGGAGCGCCGCCGCTACGGCTACGTCTTTGGCGACGCAGTCACGGGGCGCGACGGCCAGATCTTCTTTGGCGAGGACGACGACCTTGGCCATCTTTGGCTCTACTTTCCGAGGATACAGGCGCTTTCCTAGCGGCCGACATTCGGCGGGGTTCAGCCGTTGCGAGAGGATTCGCAAGGAGTTCCCGTCCACCGCGTTATTCTGGGATTGGCGTTAGACCCTTGGAAGGTCGGAGGCGCTGCGGCGGAGTCAACCGGTATCGGCAGTTTTGCCGATTACGCCGGCTGTTGGAGGTTTGCTAAAGTGGCCGCCAAAGTTCAAAACCACGACAACCGTAATCATTATGAAAAGAACAATCCTCGCAACGCTGATAGCCATCGGACTGGCTCAAAACGGCCAAACCGCGAACCTGGTGTGGACTCCCACGGATGCAAATTGGGATCTGAACACCCTGAATTGGAAGGACATTGACACGAGCGGAGCTGTTGTGTTTGCGCAGCGCGATAATGTCCTTTTCGACGATACCGGGCTCGGGTACGCGAATGTAGACCTGGGCCTCAACGTGTTGTCCCCGAGTGCGGTTGTCGTAGACACAGTGTGGCAGTACTCTGTTTTCTCGACCGCAGGCGGGAAGTTGGAGAATGTCAACCTGCTGACGAAGCGAGGCATGGGCACGCTGATCCTGGATAACGATGCGGTGATCACGAATACGGTTACGATTGAAGAAGGCACGCTTCAATTGGGCGACGCTAGCAGCCGCGGCACCCTTGGCACGGGTTACCCCGGTTACACCGCGGCTGTCATCAACAACGGCAGTCTGGCCTTTAACCGCACGAGCGCCCTGAGTTTTTCCAATAACATCAGCGGTTCGGGCACACTATCGGTAGCGGCCACCGCCACCGGGACGTGGAATCTTTACGGCAACAACACGATGTCCGGCTACTCGATTGTTCACAACGGCAACATGCCGCTGTACTTCAGGACAGCCGGCAGCCTTGGCACTCCATCCAGCGTTCAGACCGATGCGGCCCAGAACATCAACGTCCGGATCCAGCTAGGCGGAGGGCTGAACTTCCCCGCGAGCTGTCCAATTTCAGCTACCTTGGCCCCCAATGGGGGATCTAACACACGTTTTATCCTGATGAGCATGGCGGGCGTCAATTCAATCAGCGGCCCAATTGCATTGGCAGGTGATTCCGACGGGGTTAACAGGCCCATTTTCGGCCTATACGCGCAGAATACCGGCACCGAACTCAATGTTTACGGCTCCGTCTCCGAGAGTGCTCCGGTGGGCAATCCGTTCAAGGGCATTTGTTGGCTGCGCGGCAGCGGCGCCAACGGCAGAATGTACGGGAGCATTGATTTGCCTTGGGCCCAACTCGTGAAGACGGATGCTTCCAGGTGGACCCTTTACGCCAGCGGCAACAGGGTATTCGAGACGGCTGTGTCCGCGGGGCGCTTGGTAATGGGGGCTGTTAACGCGTTGCCAATGGCGACGCTCACAGTCGGTGCGGAATTGGATCTTGCGGGCTGGGATCAGACTTCAGGACCTCTTTGGGGTGCCGGTTCAATTATCAACAGCAGCGCCACCCAAGACGTGTTGCTGACGCTGACCAACGGCGGTGCATTCACGGGTTCAATCCTGGACAGCGGCACCGCTAAGATCGGAATCAAGCTTCTCAACCCCGGGTTGCCGACCGCACAGCAGTTGATTGGCAACTGCGATTATCACGGTCCGACGATCCTCGACATCGCGACCGCGATTGCGCTGGGCGATTCGGGCCTGCCCAACAGCACGCCGATTGAAATGGGCAACGGGAGCTCGCTTGATCTGTCCACAAAGGCTGATAACACCTTCACCCTCGGCGCCGCCCAGACCCTCAAGGCCAACGGGACGGCCCATATCAACGGAAACTTCATTAATCAAGGCACGATCTCGCTCAAGGTCAGCAAGAGCGGCGGCACGGTCACCGCCGATAACCTCACGGTGGATCCCGGTTACTCCCTCACTTATGGCGGCACGCTCGTGCTTGAGCTGAGCGGTGACCCGTTGGGCGGCTCAGACGAGATCAAGCTCTTCACCGCGGACAGCTACGCCCCCGGCAGCGCCTTCAGTGCGATCGTCCCGGCTACACCCGGCCCTGGACGCACTTGGGACACCAGCACGCTGACAACGGACGGCAAGCTGCGTATCACCTCCACCCTGCCCACGACGCCAACGACCGTTACCCCAACTGTCGTAGGTGGAGGAACCAGCCTGAAGCTGGACTGGCCGGTCGGCTACACGGGCTGGGCGCTCCAAGGCCAGACCAACGCGGCCGGCACTGGCATCACCACCGATTGGCACTATGTGCCCGGCTCCGATCAGGTCAGCACGATGACTATCCCAATTGACGCGGCCAACGGCAGCGTCTTCTTCCGGCTGGTTCTGCCGTAGCCATCTTGAGTCGGTCATTGCACCGGTGACCCCGACCTAGTAACCATCGGGGTCATGTCCGGACCCTTCAGCCGCCGCCGCTGGCTCTGCGTGGCTGTGCTGGCATTCAGCACCTGCGCATATCCACTTCCCGGCGCATTGGCGGCCGACACGGCCAATCCGGGAAATCCTGTACCTGACACTTCGCCGTTTGTGGTGCGGAACTGGAGAGTCGAGGACGGCCTGCCTCACAATTCTGTCAACGCGATCCTGCAAACCCGCGACGGTTACTTGTGGCTGGCCACCAATGACGGACTGGCCCGGTTTGATGGGGTTCATTTTACCGTGTTCGGCCTCCAAGAGGGGCTGCCCAGCCTGCGGGCTTTGGCGCTGCTGGAGGATCGGCGCGGGGCGCTGTGGATCGGCACCGGCCAGGGAGTCTGCCGATTGCAGAACGGACGGTTCGAGGCCTGGACGGCCCAGAACGGTTTGGCGGGCAACGAAGTCACTTCGCTGGCCCAAGACTCCGCCGGGGCAATCTGGATCGGCACCCCCACTGGCTTGAGCCGCTGGCTGGACGGCCAGTTGCGCACGTTTGGCAAGGTCGAAGGCCTCAATGACAAACGGGTCCGGGCGCTGACGGCGCTGCAAGAAGGGGGCGTTCTGGTTTCGATGTTCTATGAAGGCCTGTTTCAATGGGACGGAAACAGGTTCGTGCAATTGCCAAAACAAACGGACGTTTCAAGTGCGCCGCCCGGCTGCCTCTTGCAGGATCGAAAGGGCAGTATCTGGGCGGGTCTGGCTAGGGGAATTGTGCTCTGTCGCACCGAGGGAAAATGGCGTCAATACGGTCGAGAGCAAGGTTTGCCTCCGAACAACATTCTGCGCCTGGTTGAAGCGGCGGATGGAATCATATGGGCGGCCGCAGGCAACGGCGGCCTTTATGGACTGGGTGGCGGCAGCTCCGCCGCTCGCTGGCAGCGGGTTACTGGCCCAGGCGAAGGAGCCATATCCCTGTGTGAGGATCGCGAGCAGAACCTGTGGGTAGGCTTCCGCGCCCGGGGCTTGGCGCGGCTGAAGCCCAAGCGAATATCGGTCATCCCCATCCTGAAGGGGGAAGGCGAAGCCATGCCAAGAACGCTGGCCGAAACGCCGGATGGCTGTTTGTGGGTCGGCACCAGCAGCGGCGGTCTGTTTCGCATTCAGGATGGCAAGCTCGATCCCTTCCTGCGCGGGCCGCCCGTCCGGGGGTTCCCCTATGTCAGCGCGGTGTTGGCCGCCGGAGATGACAGCGTGTGGTGGGGCGCCGGCCCGGCTCTATTCCAATGGAAGGACGGGCGGCTGCTTTCCGACTACAGTTCGGAATACAGGTCGTGGCTGCGAGAGGACCGCATCCGGGCTTTATGCGAAGACCGGCAGGGTGGAATCTGGGTCGGAACGCAGAACGGCCAGCTTCGGCTGCTGCGCGCGGGAGAATTCCTGTCCTTCACTAATGCGCAACCGGCCGCTCCGATTACGGATCTGTTGCAGCAGGCCGATGGGACCCTGCTGATCGGCACGTATGGCAAAGGGCTCTTGCGGCTTCAGGGCGGGGAATGTTCACCGGCAATAAACCATAATGGGCCGCGAAGCCTTTTCATCCTGGCCTTGCACCAGGATTCGAGTGGAGTGCTTTGGATTGGCACTGAGGGAGGCGGGTTGATGCGGTGCGAGGGAGGCCGAATCACCACTCTTACGATCCGGAACGGGCTGATCAGTGATACCATCGTGCAGATCCTGGAGGACGGCGTCGGATTCCTCTGGCTAGGCTCCTACCGGGGAATCCTGCGGCTCAGCAAGCTGGAGTTGGCCGAGTTTGCGGAAGGCAAGACCGCTTTCGTACATCCGCTCCTTCTCAGCCAGTCGGATGGCCTCCCCTCGGAGCAATGCATGTTGGGCTTTAATGCCGGCCTCAGAACGCGCGGCGGCTTGCTCCACTTTTCCACCAGCCGCGGCATTGTGGTTGTCAACCCAACCCAACCCAGGACTAATTCGTCCGCGCCCGCAGTCTGGCTGGAGAAAGTGCTCGTGGACGGCGCGGTTTATCATGCGAGAATCCAGCCCGGGAGTGTTCCCACGGCACCGGCAGGCAAGGCGGGTGAGTTGGCGCCAAGGGAGAACCTGAAGCTCCCACCTGGAAAGAGGCGGTTGGAGTTTATCTACACCGGCCTTAGCCTTGGCGCGCCGGAGAATATCCGTTTCCGCTACCGGCTCGATGGACTCGATGACCGTTGGTTCGAAGCAGGCAAGGAGCGCTCGGTCTCCTACTCGCTGCTACCTGCCGGACGCTACCGGTTCCACGTGACCGCCTGCGACAACCCCGGAATCTGGAATGACCAGGGGGCGAGTATGGCCTTTGAGGTCGAACCTTTCTTCTGGCAGACTTGGTGGTTCCGTTTGGGCTTGCTCGGGGTTTTGGCGGCGAGCCTCGTTGCCACGGTCCGCTACATTTCCTTCCGCCGGCTGCGTCTGCGCCTGCACCGGCTGGAGCAAGAAGCCGCGGTGCAGAGAGAGCGCGCCCGGATTGCCAAGGACCTGCACGATGATCTGGGAGCGCACCTGAGCCAGATCGCCATGCTGAGTGAGTTGGCGCAAAGCGACCTTCATAAGCCGGAGCAGGCCCACGGACATATTGATCTGATCTTTCGCACCGCACGGTCGGTCACACGCGCGTTGGACGAGATTGTCTGGGCGGTCAATCCGCGCAACGACAGCCTGGATCGTTTCGCGGCGCATATCTGCACCTTCGCTCCGGAGTTCCTGCGGGCGGCTGGCATAAGCTGCCGGCTGGATGTGCCGATGGATCTGCCAGCCATCGTGCTGCCGGCCAACGTGCGCCACCACTGTTACCTGGCGTTCAAGGAAGCGCTCAACAACGTGGCCAAGCATGCCGGGGCGACCGAGGTCTGGTTGCGGCTCCAATTGGGCCCACGGGAACTCTCCCTGGTTATCGAAGACAACGGACGAGGGTTTACTCCGGGCACGGGAGGCGCGCCCGGAGAAGACGGACTGGCCAACCTGCGCCAGCGGATGAGCGACATCGGCGGACGCTTTGAGCAACACAGTGAGCCTGGACAAGGAACCGGCACCCGGCTTGTCGCGCCGCTGGAGTTCAGCGCGTATGCATGAGGAAGCGCGGGCAGCTTGCCCGCTTGTCTGGCCTTCAATCCGCAAAGCGGACAAGGATGTCCGCGCTTTCCTCCGGCCTATCAGCACAATTGCCGATGGCTGAAATATTCAGGGTTGCGTTACGCTCAAACCTGATGGCACCTATTGAACCCATGCCTATATCGGTGGCGATAGTAGAGGACGACGGGCCGCTGCGGGCCAGCCTTTCGGGCATCCTGGAGCGCGCACCGGATTGCCGTTGTGTCGGCGTGTTTGCCAGCGCGGAGGAGGCGCTCTCCGAAATGCCCGCCCTGTCCCCGCAGGTCGTTCTCATGGATATCAACCTGCCGGGCATGGACGGGGTCCAATGTGTCCGGCGGTTGGCTGAGCTCGTCCCAAAGGCGCAGATCCTTATGCTGACCGTTCACGAGGACACAGACACCATTTTCGAGTCGCTGTCCGCCGGTGCGGCGGGTTACCTCCTCAAGCCGGTTAGGGCCGCCGAGCTGCTGGCAGCCGTGAAGGATGTTTATGCCGGCGGCGCGCCGATGACCAGTAACATTGCCCGCAAAGTGGTGCAGTCATTCAAGCGCGCAGGCGCCGGCCCGGACAGCGGCAAGCAACTCTCTCCCCGCGAACGCGACGTGCTCGACTATTTGGTGAAAGGCTATAGCTACAAGGAAGTTGCAGAACAGATGGGTATCAGCTACAGCACGGTGCACACGCATATCGAGCATATCTATCACAAGCTGCACGTTCAATCGCGGGCGCAAGCGGTAGCCAAATACCTGCGTGTCTAGGACTATGAAACTGCGCCTTACGTTCCAGACCCTCGTCGTCGCCAATTTGGCTTGCGCAAGCGCGCAAGCTGAATGGGTCAACACGCTCAAACCGCCGGGGAAGCCCGCTGGCAGGATCACAGTGGCGAAATCCGGCAGGCCCCAAGGGGTCATCCAGCTCCCGGATCGCCCCACGCCGCAGGAAACCAATGCTGCCGCCCAGCTCCAGTTCTGGATTAAGGAGATTACGGGCGCGACGCTCGCCATCAATCCCGGCAAGGCGCGCGGCAGCCTCATCGCCATCCGCACCGATGCCTCGCTCGGGGATGAGGGCTACGGCATTGGTGTCAACCGCGGCCAGATCATCCTCTCGGGCGGCAAGACCCGCGGCGTTATGAATGCGGTTTATGCGCTGCTGGAGGAAGACCTTGGCTGCCGTTTCTACGCTGACGATTCCGTTCGGCTGCCCCGGGCCGGAACGCTGGTCATCGCTCCGGTTGCGCGCCGTTACGTGCCAAGACTGAAGATTCGCGATCCGTTCTACGCCTGCGCTTTCGACCCGGTCTGGTCTCTGCGCAACCGGGCGAACGCTCCCAGCGCTGCGGTTCCCGAGGAATTGGGCGGCCGCGTGGACTATGACGGCATGTTTGTCCACACTCATGGACAGATCCTGCCTCCGGACAAGTATCTCAAGGAACACCCGGACTACTTCGCGCAGCAAGCCGACGGCAACCGCACCCCCGCCCAGCTTTGCGCGACTCACCCCGAGGTGGTGCGGATCGCGATTGACTACGTGCGCAAGGTGCTCAAGGAGAATCCCGACACCGAAATCCTCAGCGTTTCCAAGAATGACTGTCAGGTAAGCTGCCTCTGCGAGCGCTGCAAGGAGCTGCGTGCGGCAGAGGGGTCCGACATGGCCAACCAGTTATTCCTCGTCAACCAGGTGGCCGCGGCCATCGAGCAGGAGCACCCTGATGTCATCATAGACACGCTGGCCTACCTGGAGACGATCCAGGTGCCGAAGACCGTGCGTCCCCGCAAGAACGTCGCCATTCGGCTCTGCAACGACTCAGTTGGGGCCTGGTCGCGTCCGTTCACTCCGGCCGAGAAGTGCGACGTGGCGAAGCTCGCCAGCGCCTGGGGCGCCGTTCACAACCGCATCTACATCTGGGACTACAACGTGAACTTCAGCCATTACCTGGCTCCGATGCCGAACCTGGACGTGATGGCTGCCAATATCCGCTTTTGGATTCAGCACAACGCCGAAGGTGTTATGCTGCAAGGGGGCTACCAAGGGCCAGCCGAGCGGGATCAGATGAAGTGCTGGGTGACCGCCAAGCTGCTCTGGAACCCGTCGTGGGACGAGCAGGCGCTGGCGCGGGACTTTGTCCAGGGCCATTACGGCAAGGCCGCTTCCGCGATATTGGATTATGAGGCGTTGCTGGAGAAGACGAAGACCGACCACGCCAGAGATCTAGCCTCGCCTGCGGGGGGCATTCGATACCCGATGGACGCGCCGTTCTTTGACAAGGACTTTGTGACGCAGGCGACGGACATATTTGCCCGCGCCAAGACCTTGGCCGGAGGTGAAGCGGAGCTGCTGCGCCGCGTCGAGCGCGCGGAGTTGCCGATCCTCTATGTAAAGTGTGTGCGCGGCCCGGGATTCGTGGGAGACAGCTATGCGCAGGTGGTGGCCGAGTTTGAACGCATCGCACGGCGCGAGAAGGTCCGGTTCCTGCAAGAAGGCGGTACGGACTTCGAGGCCAAGCTGGCCGGCTACAAGAACCAAATCCGAAAGCCAGCGACCGGACTTTGATCCCTTGTCGGCGGAGGGCTGTCGTCAGGGACCTTCGGCCTGGCCGGAGCTCGCCGTCGGCTTGAAGTCGGGATTGGGTGTGGGCATTTGCGCGTCCACGGATCGGCGCCAGTTCTGCAGCAGCTTGCGCAGCTCCGCCGACTTTTCGGGCCTTTCTCTGGCGAGGTCAAGCGCCTCGCCGGGGTCGTCCTTCAGGTTGTAAAGCTCCACGCGCATGTCCTCGTAATGCTCGATCAGCTTCCAGTCGCTCTTGCGCACGACGCCATAAGGCCGCACGCGGTCGTTGCTCCAGTAATGCGGATAGTGCCAGAAAAGGGCTTCGCGCTTGAGGGAACCGCTTTGCTTCAGTAACGGCACCAGGCTGTGTCCATCTACGGGGCCAGGCAGTTTGGCGCCGGCCATCTCCAGCAGGGTGGGGAGGAAGTCAATGCTGCTAACTGGCACGCCGCATGTTGTGGCCGGCTGGGTGGCACCCGGCCACTTGATAATCAGCGGCTCCCGGATGCCACCTTCGTATGGATATCCCTTGCCGGCGCGCAACGGCGCGTTCGAAGTGGATTGGGGCCAGAGTCCGCCGTTGTCGGACATGAACACCACTACCGTGTTGTTGGCGATACCCAGCGCATCGAGCCTGCGCAGGATGCGGCCAACGCTGTCATCCACGCTTTCGATCATCGCGGCATAGACCGCATTGGTCTGCTCGCCTGGCGCAGCCCGGTTCTTGTAGTTGGTGACGGCCTCGGCCTTGGCCTCCAGCGGCCGGTGCACGGCGTAATGGGGGAAGTAGAGAAAGAACGGCCCCTTCTTATGCTGCTCGATGAAATGCTCGGCGGCATCCGTCAAGCGGTCCGTTAAGTAATCGCCCGGGTTCCCGCCTGGCTTGAGGCCCGGCACGGTGTGGGTCTTGCCCTCATACGGCCAGAAGTACGAGGCTGGATGGCCGATGTCACCGCCAGCGACGTTGAGATCGAAGCCTTGGTGCTGGGGGAAGAACCGGGGCCCGCCGAGATGCCATTTGCCAATGCTGGCGCAAACGTAACCCGCCGGCTTGAGCGCCTCCGCAATGGTGACCTCCTCCAGGGGCAGGAACATTCGCCACTTCGGCACCCGCAAGGCGCGTTTCGGAGCATCACCATGCCCCGGGATCCAATCGGTCAGGTGGAGCCGCGCCGGGTATTTGCCGGTCATAATGCTCGCCCGCGTCGGCGAGCAGACCGCGCACGCCGCGTAGGCGTCCGTGAATCGCATGCCCTCCCTGGCCAACCGGTCAATGTGTGGAGTCCGATAATACTGGCTGCCAAAGCACCCGACATCCGCCCAGCCCAGGTCGTCAATCAGGATGAAAACGATGTTAGGCGGCTTAACCTCGGCGGCCTGGCCGCTGGCGACGGAGCCGGCCACGATTACCCCAACCGCCGCCATAATGCCAATTATGAAGTTCCGCGCCGTGCTCATCCCCGCCAGGCTACCCAAACATGCCTGGGATGACGAATGCTTTCACCTGCTGCCAATTTGGCATGAGCCGCACCATTCCTGGCCACCGCTCGTGGGTCAGGTTCTTCAAGGCTCGCTAATGAGAAATGCCGTCGTCCGGACCGGAAAACTTCAATCTCCAGGCCGATGTCGGTTAGAATGTCCAGGGCTGTTAACACCCGTGAGACATCAGCCGGCATCGGCATTTTTGCCGACTGGCCTGTTCCCGGGGGAAACGCTAGTCTCGCGCTACAACTGATTCGGCTTGCGAAATCCAATGCCCAGAGAGGACTCTGAAGTGCGCCTGACGGCACGGTCATCGTGGCGCCTTGCTCGCGGGTTGCGCGGTGGTGGTGCGTTTACCCTTATTGAACTGCTGGTGGTCATCGCCATCATCGCAATCCTGGCGGCGCTGCTGTTGCCGGCGCTCGCAAAGGCCAGGTCCAAGGCTCAGCAAGCGCAGTGTATCAACAATCTCAAGCAATGGGGCGTGGCAGTTGTCATGTACGCCGGTGACAACAATGAGCGCTTTCCCGATAATACCGACGCCCCTGACCTGGCCTGGTTGAGCGCGTCCATGAATACCAACTTTTACCCCGCTTACCTCTACAAGAACGTCCAAGGCACCGCCGGCAGCGGTCAACGCTCCAGGAACGATCTCCTTTATTGCCCGACTGACGTCTGGCGACGGGCATATGAAGCCGGTGTCAGCGCCAAGACGCTGATTGGCTACCACTGGCTGCCGGCACGGGCGGTCGCCTCCACGTACGAGAGCTTCGGCGTTAAGGAGTGGTTCTACCGGAGGAAGCTGGGCGGGTCGTATCGCAGTGCTCCCGTGATGGTGGACGCGATCGAGCACGGCGGAGTTGCCGGGCAGCCGTATTGGAATATCAGTTTGCCTTCGATCAACTACGCCGGGCCGGCCTCCAGTCATCCAGGCCCCGGCGGGATCCCGACCGGCGGCAGCTTCCTTTTTGAAGATGGCCGCGTGGAGTGGATCAAATTCAACGGCAACACCAACAGCATTGCCCCAGCCGCACAAAGTGGCGTGGGGTTGTATTACTGCAAGCCGGTAAGGATCGGCAACGGGCCCTGGTAAGACGATGCCAGGCGCGACCTGGCCCTATCAGCGGACGGCGTCCGCCGTCAGGCGATATCCGCTTAGTTCAGCGGGCGAACACGAATATTGCGGTAAGCAACCGGCCCGTGATTGCCCTGGAACATGAGCGGGCCCCGGGCCTTTTCCTTCCCGTCAACGCCGCCCGGGGTGGGGTTTGGCATCTCCACATTCTGATGGATGACATTGCCGTTCAGTGTGACCTTGAGGAATTTCGCGTTGGCTGTCTTCCTGCCTGCCGCGTCAAACCGTGGCGCCTGCCAGCAGATCTCGTACTTGCTCCACTCTCCGGGCTTGCGGTACTTCGGATTCTTCGGCGGCTGCGCGCCGTAGATCGCGCCCATGTCGCCGGGGCCGGGATTGGCGTCCTTGCCGAAGCTGTCCAGCACTTGTACCTCGTATTCGCCCATCACGTAGATTCCGCTGTTTGAGTTCTTCGGCACCATCACCTCCAGCGTGATAACCGCATCGCCGAACACGTCCGTGCTGTATAGGTCCAGGCTCTTCCCATGCCCTGTGGTATCGTTAATCAGTTCGCGGCCACGGGGGCTGACGCTCAGCACCTTCGGATTTGTCGAGGAGGGTTTCGCACTCCCGACTTTCCATTGACTGGCGGTCGATCCTTCTGGGCGCGGCTTCCAGCCGGTCAGGTCCTTGCCGTTGAATGGTTTTGCCAAGGCGCCGAGTGCCGCACCGGATGAACCGAGCATGGCAGCGACGACAACCAACACTGTGAACATTTTCATAGATTGTTGCAGATTTCCCGCGCGACCCAGCGACGGCTGGAACGCGCGCGCGCAATTATGTATTACCCGGACGGGGGCAAGGAAAAGCAAAAAATGGTCCGCAGTAAGGCCTTAGTCCTGGGTGGGGCCGCCTCGCCAAGGCGGCCAAACGGTGGCGCTTTCGGCAAAAGCGCCCTGCCAGACTGAGGGATTACAATCCGCAACAAATGGCCCGCGCGTCAGGATTTGTTGTCCATTCTGCAACATCTGCTCGCCAACACCTCTCGGAGCCACTATCTAGTGGAATCATGACTACCAACTTGGACGCATCTGCTGATTTGAATCTCTCACGACGCAGTTTCTTGATGGCCTCAGGCGCGCTCGCCGGGGTTGCCGGCGTTGCCGGGTTGGCCGGCTGCGCCCATCCGCAAGGCGCGGCGGCCGATTCGCCCCAACCGAGGCAGAAGCCGTTGACCAAGGACGCGGTCATCTTGTTTCAAGGGGACTCCATCACGGATGCGGGCCGAGAGCGCCCGCAGCAAGACAAGCCCAATTCCCAGTCCGCCATGGGCAATGGCTATGCTTCGATCGCCGCCACCGGCCTTTTGCTCGATCATCCCAGGCAGAATCTTCAAGTCTACAATCGGGGCATCAGTGGCAACAAGGTGTTCGAATTGGCGCGGCGCTGGGACCCGGATTGTGTCAACCTGAAGCCCGACTTGCTCAGCATTCTCATCGGCGTGAACGACCTCTGGCACACGCTCAATGGCGCCTACCAGGGCACGGTGGAAATCTACGAGCGGGATTACCGCGCCCTGCTGGAACGGACTCGTCGGGCGCTGCCCAAAGTCCGGCTGGTGGTCTGCGAACCGTTCGTGCTGCGCTGCGGCGCCGTGACCGAGAAGTGGTTCCCGCAGTTCGATGCGTACCGGGCCAGCGCCAGGAACGTCGCCGCCGCCTTCGACGCGACATTTGTTCCCTTCCAGGCCATGTTCGATGATCTGCTCGCCTACGCCCCGCCCCAGTATTGGGCCCAAGATGGCGTGCACCCCACACCTTATGGCGCCGCCGCCATGGCCCATTTCTGGCTGGGGCGCGTCAGCCGGGCGTAACGGCTGCGCACACCGTGGGACCCGCTGCCCACGAGTGAAGCCCCCTTATCTCTCTGCTTTGCGGCACAGAACCATTCACGTCCAGCATCTGCCGTTTCTCCCGCAAGCCTGAGGCACCTTACGCCCGGGCCAACCATGGCGTTGGGACGGTGCCAATCCGGTGGGACCCCGGTGTGGTTCCCATGGGGGTCGGGCCCCATGGGAACCACACCGGGGTATAACGGGTGTCACACCGTTGTCGCACCGGGGCGGCTATGCAGCCCAGGAACAGGGGACTGCATTAGTGGATTGCGGTGCTAACTCGCTATCATTGCGTTACTTAAGCCGATGAAGCGCTAAAACCGGCCTTTTTCCACCCCATGTTGTCGTAAACGACTGTGGTTGGAGGGCTTGTGTAGCGTGACGATGTGAAGCAAAGGAGCCGTAGGGGCCAAGACCTCACAAAACCAAGTGGGGATCCTGCCGGCGGAAGCGATCAGCCGTCTGGGGTGAACACCCCATAGCAGAACACTGAATTCCATGTATTAGTGAACACAACCCACCTCAGGCACTGCCCGGGAAGGGGAATGGCGCACGCAGGCACAAAGAACACATGAGAACCAAGCTGACACTCAAAATTGCGGCCGTCCTGTCGGTCGCGCCACTCACCGCCGGCGGGCAGCTTGTGGCGGACGGTGCGACCTCCGTCATCAATGGTGTCGGCACCAATCTTATTGGCGCGCTGATAGTGGGAAACAACGGCTCGTTCACGACGTTGGTCATCACCAACGCCGGCGCGGTGACCAACACCGGCACCGGGAGCATCGGCGAGACCTCTCTCGCGAGGACCAACCGGGTGATCGTGACCGGCACCAATTCCGTCTGGGCCAACGGCACCACGCTGGCCATTGGCCGCAACGGGCAGTTTAACGAGCTGCTCGTGACCAACGGCGGTTTGGTTCGGAACACCTTTGGCAACCTCGGTGCCAACAGCGCCGGATCGAGCAATCGCGTGGTGGTGACCGGCGCCGGTTCCCTCTGGTCCTGCAGCGAGACGGTGAACGTGGGCAACTCCGCGCCGCACAACCTTCTGCTCGTCACCAACGGTGGCCGCGTAAACGCCCTCCTCGGCCGTCTCGGCAACGCCAGCGCGGGGAACCTCGCGCTCGTCACGGGCAGCGGTTCATCCTGGACCACCGCCAGCGGCCTGTTCGTGGGAGACGCGACCAGCTTCAACCAATTGGTGGTCTCCGACGGAGGCGGCGTGCTGTCGGGTGGGGCTTACGTGGGGGGCAACTTCATGCAGAGCGGGTCCGGCCGGAGCAATACGGTCGTCATCGCCGGCGCAGGCTCGACATGGACCAACACGAGCACGTCCTCCGTCGGGAACTTCGGCGACCACAACCGTCTGATCCTCACCAATGGCGGAGTGATGCGGAACACGGCGGCCTTCGCGGACCTGGTGCTGGGCTGGCAGCTCTCGGGCAGCAACAACGCGCTTACGGTGACCGGTCCCGGTTCGTTGTTCTCCAATCGCGGCACCACCGCCGGGGTGATAGTCGGACAGGGCGGCTCCTTCAATGAACTGCTGGTCAACGCCGGCGGCGTAGTGGAAGGCGACATCGGTTCGCTCGGGTACAATGGCCCGAGTAGCAACAATGTCGCGGTGATCGCTGACGCCGGCTCCCAATGGGACAACGACCTCGCGTTTTACGTCGGGCGATCCGGCTCGGGCAACCAGGTGCTCATCACCAACGGCGGCCTCGTCCGGGCACCAGCGGTATACGTCGGCTCCAACCCGGGCTCTTCCAACAACATGCTGTGGATCGAGGGCGGCAGCCTGATTGTGACCAACCTAGCCCACAACGCCGTGCTGGACGTGCGCCGCGGGTCGAACGTTCTCCAGTCTGGATGGATCCAGGCCGACCGGCTGCTGCTGACCAACCTCGCCAGCCGCTTGATCTTCAACGGCGGCACATTGTCCGTGGACGCGAGCCGGGTCAGCCACGGCACGCTCTTCCGGATCGGCGATGGCACCCACCCCGCCACCATGATTCTCGCCGGCAACGGCGTCCACGACTTCACTGGGACATTGGCCGCCATCGTCTCTCCCAATGCCACGCTCACCGGCAACGGCGCGATTGGCGGTTTGCTGGTGGTGGCCAGCGGCGCCCAGCTCGCGCCCGGTTCCTCCATCGGCAAGATGATCGTGAGCAACACGCCCACGCTGCAAGGCGTGGTTCGCATGGAAATCAGCAAAGACGGCGTGGCGCTGACCAATGATCAAATTGAGGTGCACGCCGCGCTGACATACGGCGGTTCGCTGGTCGTGAGCAACCTTGGGCCGACGGCGCTGGCCGCTGGCGACAGCTTCAAGCTCTTCAGCGCCGTGAGTTATGCCGGCGCCTTTAGTGGCCTCGAACTGCCTGTGCTGGGACCTGGCCTGCTTTGGACTAACAAACTGCTGGCGGATGGCTCGGTCGAGGTGTACGCCGTGCCGGCGCGCGAGCCGGGCGTGGATGTCTCGCACTACCAGGGCGAAACCGGGGTCTCGCAGGCCGGTTGGAACCAGATGTTTGCCGAGGGCAAGCGCTTTGCCTTCATCAAGGCTACCGAAGGGTTGAGCGTGCTGGACGCGGCGATGGCCAACAACGCCGACCGCGCGACGGCGGCGGGATTGCGCGCCGGCGTTTATCACTTCGCGCACCCGGAACTCCGGCCCACCACCAATGGCGCGGTGCAGGAGGCCGACTACCTGCTCGCCTACGCCGGCAACTACGTCGGCCCCGGTTATCTGCGGCCCGTGCTCGACCTGGAGGCCGGTTCGATCCTCACCACGACGGAGCTTACGGACTGGGTGATTGCCTTCGCCGAGGAAATCGTCGCGCACCGGGGCCCGGGCGCGGCCCCAGTCATTTACTGCTCGCAATTCTACGCGAACATCGAGCTGGACAGCCGTCTGGCGAATTATGACCTGTGGCTGCGCACCATCACGGCGCTGGATCCTGCCACCAATGAACCGCCGATCGTGAGCTTTGCCGACCCCACCGGCGTGTTCAACAACTGGTCCTTCTGGCAATACAGCGACACCGGCAGCTCCGGCGGCATCAGCCCGCTGGACCTGAACATCTGTCACAGCGAGTTCAAACCTTTAAATTCATTCCTGATTCCCGCCGTCGCGAACCCCGTGCCGCCGGTGATCACCGGCGAGCCGCAGAGCCGGACCGTGACGGTCAGCAACAACGCCAGCTTTACCGTCACCGTGGCCGTCAGCAGTTCGACGCCGTTGTACTACCAGTGGCGCCTTGGCGGCACGAACCTGGCCGGTGCCACCGCGCGCTCGCTGACGGTCACCAACGCCCAGTTCAGCGACGCGGGCGAGTATACCGTCGTGATCACCAACGCCGCCGACAGCGTCACCAGCGCGGTGGCCCTGCTGACCGTCACACCGCCCCAACCGCCGTTCCAGGGCATCGCGCTCTACGAGGAGAACTTCGACGGCTATGTCAGCCCGAGCGTCGTCACCGCCGCCGGCACCACCAACGGTTTCAAGGTGTTCTACGGCGCGGCCTCCGGCCCGTCCGATTTCACCGCCCAATTCGGCTTCGACTACTCGACCGTCGTATCGCCCGCGACCATTCCCGCAGCGCCGTACTCGACCAACGGCACCACCAGAGGGCTGTCCCTGACGGTCAACAAGGACGCGTCCGGCGCGGCGGCGGCGCTCAATCTCTATCCCCTTAGCCAGACGTTCACCGGCAGCGTCGCGCTCAAGTTCGACCTGTGGATCAACTTCCCCAACACCTCAACGGCGACCGAACACGCGCTGTTCGGCATCAACCACTCTGCCGAAGTCACCAACCGCGTGGGCCAGGCGACCAGCGATGGGCTGTTCTTCGCCGTCAGCAGCGACGGCCAGGTGTCGTCAGGCTCGGCGACGCTGCGCGACTACGCGGTATTTCGCGGCGGCGAGGACGGGACAATCCCGGTGCTGCTCACCACCGATAACACCGACTTCGGCCCCGAGCCCCTGCTGGGCGTGAACTTCGACAGCGCAGATGCCGGGTTCGGTGCGCTGTTTCCGCCAAAGGCGCTTCCCAGTTTCACGACGCCTGCGGGCGCCGCCGGCAACCGCTGGGTCAGCGTCGAGGTGCGCCAGCAAACCAACCTCCTCACTTGGGTGCTCAACGACGTCATCGTCGCGCAATACACCAACACCTCTGCCTTCACCAACGGCAACATTCTCATCGGCTACAATGACGCCTTCACCTCGATCGGCGGCGCGGACAACTTCGCCGTGTTCGACAACCTTCGCGTGGAAACCGCGGTGCCTGATTACGACCAGGACGGCCTCGCCGATGCCTGGGAAATCGTGTACTTCGGCAACCTCGCCGCTCAGCCGGAAGATGACTTGGACGGGGATGGCGTGTCCGCGTTGCACGAATCCCTGGCCGGGACGAATCCCACTAACGCCGCCTCCGCTTTGCGGATGTTGAGCGCCGAGCCGGCCAACAACGACATCCTGCTGACCTGGGCGACGGTGGGTGGGCGCAGCTACGTCGTCCAACGCGCCACCAACGACACCGCCGGCCTGACGGCGGCTTTCGTGGACCTCAGCCCGGTTATTGTCGCCGGCGGCACGAACGAGGCTGCCACGAACTATCTACACACGGGCGGCGCAACCAATCCCGCGGGCTATTACCGGGTGCGGCTGGAACCATGAGTGACGCCAGGAACCCTGGTGGTCATTCCAGCGCGCTTGCCCGGAAAGAGGAAGTTAAGGACTAATACATGAACACCGACACCCCCCGAAACTGGTGGCCCTGCCTGCTGATCGCAGCGCTCGCAGTCGCCACCACCCACGCAGCCACCCATACCGTTACCACCGTCAACGACAGCGGCGCCGGTTCATTGCGGCAGGCGCTTCTGAGCGCCAACTCCACCGTCAATGTGCCGGACATCGTCCAGTTCAACATTGCCGGCGCTGGACCGCACACGATCAACCCGCTGACGCCGCTGCCGACGATCACCGATCCGGTGACCATTGACGGCTACTCGCAATCCGGCGCGAGCGCGAACACGCTGGCGCAGGGCGACAACGCGGTCTTGAAGATCGTCGTGCTCGACCAGTTGGTGGTTGATACCACGAACAGCACGGTGCGCGGGTTGGCGGTGCGGCAGATCCAGTTGGGCACCGCGCCCGGGCCGAAAGGCAACAACGTCATCGAAGGCAACTTCATCGGCCTGGATGCCACCGGCACCAACTCACTGGCTTCCGCGGGCTCCGGCGTCTTTGTGCAAACGCCCACCAACCGGATCGGTGGCGTCACGCCCGGCGCCCGCAACCTCATCTCCGGCCACGGCACGACTGGCATGGAAATCTTCGAGGCCTTTGCCTCGGGCAACCTCGTCCAGGGCAACTACATCGGTTCCGACCGCACGGGCGCGAAGGCCATCCCCAACACCGACCGGGCGCTGGTGGTGAACATGAACGCCTTCGGGAACACCATCGGCGGCGCTGTGCCGGGCGCAGGCAACCTGATCTCCGGCAACCTCAATCGCGGGATCACGCTCGATGGCTTCAACAACGTCGTCCGGGGCAACTTCATCGGCACCGACGTCACCGGCCTGCAACCGCTGGGCAACGCCCGGAGCGGCATCGAGATCAGCGGGCCGGGCAACACCGTCGGGGGCACGAACAACGGCGCGGGTAATGTGATTGCCTTCAACGGTGTTGATGGCGGCGGCTTCACCACCAATGGCGTGGATGTGGCCCCGGGCGCGACCGGCTACTCGATCCTGGGCAATTCCATCTTCGATAACGCCGGCCTGGGCATTGATGTCAACGCCAATGGCCTGGTTACGGCGGGCTATCCTGTGCTCACGCTGGCCAGCAACAGCGGCGCCGGCACGGTCATCCGGGGCACGCACACGCCCAGCACCGCCTTCCGCCTCGAGCTGTTCTCCAATGCCGCCCCCGATCCGTCTGGCTACGGCGAGGGCCGCACCCTGTTGGCTTCCACCAACATCACCACCGACGGCAGCGGCGTATTCAACCTCAACTGGCCCGCCTCGCTTGCCCCCGGCGTTTACCTCACCGCCACCGCCAGCGGCGCCACCGAGTTTTCTCAGGCGCGGATGGTGGTCGCCGCCGGCGGCACGAATCGTTGGACCAACAGCCTCAGCGGCAAGTGGGAGAGCGGGCCCAACTGGTCGCTGAACGTCGCGCCGTACATCGGCCACCCGCTGGTCCTGATCACCAACGCCGCCACCAAGACCGTCACCAGCGACGCCACCACCGCCAGCGCGTTCCCGACCACCTTGACCTTGAGCAACCTCCTGATCAGCGCGCCCGCCGGGGCGACCAACACCCTGCTGCTGGCGCACGGGGGCACGGCCACGCCCCTGACCATCCGCAGCAATTTCACGCTCAACAGCGGCGGCGCGTTGGCAATCCAGAACGCCGCTCTGCGCCTGGAGGGACCGGTTGGCACCGCCTTGAGGATAGATGGCAGCGCTACGCTCGCGGGCGGGGCGATCTCGGTGACCAATAACGGGACTCAGTTGATCGTCGGCAACAACGGCCGCGGCGCCTTCTCCGTTTCGGAGGGCACGGTGCGGGCCAACTACACGATCGTGGGCGCCAACTCGGGGTCTGACGGAACGTGGCGAGTCGCCGGCGGAACCAACATCGTCGCCGGCGGCGCGTTTGACATCGCCGACAGCCTTACCGCCACCGGGACCGTTGTCGTAACCGGCGGCCGGCTGGAAGTGCCGAACGCCTATGTCGGACTGTTCGGCAACGGACGCCTGGTGGTGTCCAATGGCGTTGTCGAGGGCGCGGGCACGGTTCTGATCGGATCGCAGGTCGGCGCGCAAGGCAGCTTCATTGCCGCGGGAGGCGCCAGCACATTCGGCGGCATGCTCATCAGGGAGTCTCCCCTCGCTGCCGGCAGCGTGCTCGTCACCGGCGACGCCCAGGTGCGGGTCAATGGACCCCTGGATAATCGCGGGGCGGTGACTGTTTCGGGGGGCAGCTTCAGCGTGCTCGGCCAGCTTGAAAGCGAGGCGCCGGGCAACTCAATCACCGTCAACGGCGGCTTGTTCGCGGCGACCAACAACACCGCGCACCTCACCAGCGTTACCGTCAGCAACGGGACCTTCCTGGCGCGCGATGTGTTCCTGGGCAACCAGAAGGCGGGCACCTTCACTGTGGCGGGAGGATTGGTGGCGTTGCCCGGCTCTTTCAACGGGTTTAATGTTGGCGTCAACGGCGGCACCGGCACCCTCTGGCAGACCGGTGGTGAGATCAACCTCCCTGATACCGACCTCAACATCGGCGGCCTGTTCTCCCCGGCGATCGGGCGGATGGCCATCTCCAACGGAGCCACCTACGCGCTGAACATTCACGTCGGCGGCCAGGGCGGCGGCACCGGCGTGGTGTCGGTGGCGGCTGGCACGTTGGCCTCCGAAGGCCTGTTCATCGGCGGCGCCAGCTCTCAGAATCAGTTGATCGCGAGCAATGCGGCAACCGTCTTGACGGGCGGGCACAGCTTTCTCGGTCTCGGCGCCGGCGCGAACAGCAATTCGGCCGCGGTGAGCGGGCCCGGCACGCACTGGCTGCTGAGTTCCAACCTTTACGTCGGGAGCGGCGGCGCCTCCAACCGGCTGGTGGTCGGAAAAGGCGCGGCGGTTCTTGCCGCGGGTCACGGCTTTCTGGGAGCGAACCCTGGCGCAAACGCCAACTTCGCGATGGTAGCCGATCCCGGCTCGCGCTGGGTGCTCAGTTCCAACCTCTACGTGGGGAGTAACGGCGCGTTGAACCGGCTGGTGATCAGCAACGGCGCAGCGGCAGCCTGCAGCCTGGGCGCCCTCGGTAACAACGCGTCCAGCACCGGCAACGTGGCGCTCGTGACGGGGCCGGGCTCCGTGTGGAGCAATACCGCCGATCTGAACGTGGGCCGCTCCGGCGCGGGTAACCAGTTGGTGGTGAGCAACGGCGGCACGGTGCGGAACCTTGTCGGCTACCTGGGCGTCTCCGACTATTGCAGCAACAACGCAGCGGTGGTGACGGGCGCAGGATCGTTTTGGAGCAATGCCTTCACCTTCGTGATTGGCGCCTCCGGCTCCGGCAACCGCCTGGTCGTGAGCAATGGGGCCGTAGTGCGGAACAACAGTGGCCACGTTGGCCTCAACGCCAGCAGCAGCAACAACGTGGTGCTGGTGACGGATTCGGGGTCGGCCTGGAGCACCACCTTCAACCTTTCCCTCGGCCAGTCCGGCGCGGGCAACCAGTTGGTCGTCAGCAACGGCGGAGTGGCGTTCTCAGGCAACGGCATGTATCTCGGCTTCGCCGGCAGTTCAACAAACAACCGCATCGTCGTGAACGGTGGGACACTGCGCACGACGAATTCCCAGGGTATAAGCGTGTTCGACATCCGCCGCGGAACCAACGTCCTCATGGCGGGAATGACTGAGGCGGACCGGTTGCTCCTAACCAATGCGCTCGGCTTCTTCGAGTTCAAAGGCGGCACGCTCCTTACCGGAGGCACCACGAACGGCAACGGGCGCGTCTTCACGGTGGGCAACGGCACGAACGCGGCTACTCTGCGGTTGCGGGGTGGCGCGCATGTCTTCTCCAACAACCTGGTCGTTGCCAGCAACGCCGTCCTGGCCGGAACAGGCACCGTCATCGCCGGCGTCACCAACGCGGGGATGATCGCCCCCGGCGCCTCCGCCGGAAGCATAACCATCACCGGGCCGCTGCTCCTGTCCAACAGCTCCACCCTGCATTTCGAGCTGGGCGGCACGACCCCGGGCTCCCAATACGACCAGATCAACCTCAGCAACACGATCACGTATGCGGGCGCGGTCAACGTGCAATTGATCAATGGGTTCACCCCGTCGGGGGGGCAGGTCTTCCAGCTTATCCAGGCCCCCAGCCGCGCAGGGGCCTTCGCCGGCGTCAACCTGCCCGCCTTGCCGGCAGGCCTGAGTTGGACCAATCGCCTGGCCACGGACGGCTCGGTCGCGGTTCTGGGACAGATCGCCGCGCCGCAACTGCGCAACCCGCAGGTGCTGGCCAATGGCAGCTTCCAGTTCGCCTTCACCAACGCCGCCGGCGCAGCATTCACGGTGTTCACTACCACCAACGTCGCGTTGCCCTTGAGCAACTGGACCGCCCTCGGCCCGCCGACGGAGCCCTCCCCCGGCCAATACCAGTTCACCGATCCCAACGCCACGAACCAACCGCGGCGCTTTTACCATGTGCGCTCGCCGTGACAGCCGCAACGGGCGCCGGGGCGCCGAACCTGTTCAGCCTTGCGCCCCTTGCCGAGGGACAGGTTGCCGGCGCGGCGCGCCCGCGTTCGGTCACGCCCGCAAGTTGAGGGTGCTGGGCCCCATCGTCGGGTTCCTCATCTTAGCCGCGGAGCGGGCTGTTGCGGGCACTTGGGATGGCGGCGGCACCAATAACAACTGGACCACCGCCACCAATTGGGTCGGCGACGTAGCCCCCGCCCCGGGCGATGACCTGGTGTTCGCCCCCGGGGCGGCACGGCTTTCCCCCTACAACAGTTCCCCCGCCGGCACGACATTCAACGCGATCATCTCCTCGGACGGGGCCTATATGCTGGATGGCAATGCCATCGCCCTCAACGCCGGGATCCTCGCCACGAACGGCGCGAACACCTGGCTGATGAACTCAGTCACGCTGAACTCCAACCAGTCGTTCACAGTGAACTTTGGCAGCGGCCACGACCAACTCAATGTCACCGGCGCGGTGGATCTGGCCTCCGCCACGCTCAACGCCTCGCTCGGATTCACGCCCTCCGTCGGCGCCGAGTTCGTCATCATCAACAACGATGGCGCCGACGCGGTCGCGGGCGCCTTCGCCGGGCTGCCGGAGGGCGATTATCTGCCGATCGGCGGCGCGAGCCTCCGCATCACCTACGCCGGCGGCGCTGGCCACAACGACGTGGTGCTGCTCCGCACCAACGCGCCGCCCGCCAGCATCCACTCCGTCACGCGGCTGGGCGGCGGGCAGATCCAGTTCCAGGGCCTGGGCGGGTCCAACCTGGACGACCCTCACGCCCCCGGCTCCGAGTCTGGGCACGAACCACGCGCTTACCAATGTCGTTGGCGAGCATAAGTCTTACCGCCTCATCAATCCATAAACCGAATCAGTCCCCGTATCATGAACTCACCACCAATCCCCACCAACAGTGGACCATCGAGCAAAAGCTATGACCTGACGGCAGGAGAGGAGGCAGGGCTATGAAAAAGCTATGCCTGTTGTTGTTGTTAAAGGTCAAGTTCGCCCGTGCGGATGGGGGACCCGGCAACGCGCTGCTCTTCGCTCATACGGTTCACTCCGTTTCCGTGCCGCACGCCATTGCGCTTAACGCGTATCCGTTTACGGTCACGGCCTGGTTTCAGTGGGAGATCCCTGAGGACACGCTGTTGGTCCGAAAATACGACGGTGCTTTCAACGGCTGGCGGATTCGAATCGTCAACGAGCGGCTTTACGCTTCGTATTTTGCCAGCAGCACAAACTTCGTCTCGGAAGGCGCCTTCGGCCTCGACGGCGGATTCGTGGGCGATCCTGACTGGCATCACTTCGCCTTCACGGTGGATGCCAACGGCGGGAAGGTGTATCTGGACGGTGTCCTCACGGCGTCCGGCGCGTGGTCGGGCACGCCGGCTGCGGCAACCACGAGCCACAACCTGATTCTGTGCGGCTCCGATCTGCCCGTAATAGGCAACCTTCGGCTGGATGAGGTAAGCTTGTGGAATACGGCGTTGAGCCAGGCCCAGATTCAGTCGAATAAAAATCGCAGCCTGGCCGGGAACGAACCGGGGTTGGTGGCCTATTATCGCTGCGATGAAACCAACGGCTCCAGCACCCTGGGTGACAGCGCGCCGGCGGGTGGGTTGAACCACGGCTCGTTCACGCCGTTCACCGTGCTGTTCGGGCAGTCGCAAGTTTTCCCGTTTACGCCCTTTGTGGAGACGCTCCCTGCGACCGCCGTCAGTGCGGACAACGCGACGTTGAACGGCGTGGCCAACCCGGCGGGCACGAACACCAGCGCGTGGTTCGAGTGGGGCGCGACGACCAATTATGGCAGCACCACGGCCCCGCAGCCGGTCGGCAGCGGGATGGGAAACGTGAACTTCAATCAGGTCCTGGGCGGGCTCTCGGGCGGTGTGGTGTGCCATTTCCGAGCCGCGGCCTCCAACGCCCTGGGCGTGGCGTTGGGCGTTGATCAAAGTTTCAGCGTTCCACTCTTCACCCCGGTCAACTTCAATTTCGCCCAACTGCATCGCGGATCGTTGGCCTGGGGCGACCATGACAACGACGGGTTTCTCGATCTCCTGATAACGGGCCTGGACGACAGCCCGTACACAGTTCTTTTTCGATACACGGGGACCAACTTCGCCCCGGTGCTTACACCGTTCCCCGGCGTCACGGGCGATACCCGAAACGGCGCTGCCGCCTGGGGCGACTTCGACAACGACGGGCGATTGGACGTCGCGTTAAGCGGCTCCACGCATCCGAGCGTACTCAGCTTGGTCGGCCAGGTCTGGCGCAACTACGGGTTGGGCTTTTCGAACATTCAGGCCGGCATCTCGGGTGCCGTCAGCGGATCCTTGGCATGGGGAGATTATAATAATGACGGGCGCTCGGACCTTCTGATGGCGGGATATCCCGTGGGATGCGCGATTTGGAACAATTCCCCTTTCGGGTTTGCGGTTGCGTATGCGGGGATCGATTATGTCTATGACGGAGCGGCGCGGTGGGGTGACTACGACAACGACGGACGGCTGGACATTCTGGCGGCAGGTCTGGGCGGCGCCAAATTGTGGCGGAACACCACCAACGGTTTCATCAACAGCTCCATCCAACTGCCCCTCGTGAGGGATGCTTCGATTGCCTGGGCTGACTATGACAACGACGGCCGGTTGGATTTCTTTCTCACCGGTTTGGATTACGCCAACAACTGGCACTCAGAACTATGGCGCAATACGGGCAGCGGTTTCAGCCATGTTCCGACACCAGGACTGCCGGGGGTCTACCACGGCGCGGTGGCCTGGGGCGACTGCGACAACGACGGCCGCCCCGACCTCCTGCTTACGGGAGCGACCACCACCAATGCCGCCGGCCAACCCAGCGGAAGTGTATCCCAACTGTGGCGAAACACCGCCGGCGGGTTTGTCAACAGCGGCCTGGATCTTCCCGGCGTCGCCTACAGCGCGGTCGCGTGGGGCGATTACGACAATGACGGAAAACTGGACTTCGGCCTGATGGGGGCCACGAACCTTATCGGAGGCGGGGTGGGCGGGAACCTCACGCAGATCTGGCGCAACAATACCGGGGGTCCAAACCACGCGCCCTCGCCACCGGGAGGGCTGAGCGCAAGCGCGGCCAATGGAATTGTGACGCTCACCTGGAATGCCGCCAGCGACACGGAAACGCCCTCCAGCGGATTGACCTACAACCTGCGCATGGGCACCGCTCCGGGCGGCTCCGATCTCATCGGGCCAATGGCCGCCGGCAGCGGGCTGCGGCTTCTCCCGGAAATGGGCAATCGGCAACTGGCCCGGTGCTGGTCCACTGCCGCGCTGCCCGTGGGCGTGCCGCTTTACTGGAGCGTGCAGGCGGTCGACTCCGCGTTCGCCGGATCACCCTTTGCGCCCGAGGCCGGTTTCAGATTGGTTCAGGCGCCACCGCTGTTGACGGCAGTCACAAACACCAGCCTCCCTTTCGGCGATACGAGCGGCGATGGAATCGTGGATCAACTGGAATTGAACGTCGTCCTTTCGAATTATTTCGCGACCAGCCCGTGGCTTCACCTGACCAACGTCGCCGGACTCGGCGGCACCAACGTGACCTTTGCCCTCACCGACGATCCGGTTGCCGGCGCGTTCGGCGTGGAATACACCACCAACTTCGCGGACTGGCATTTCCTCGGGCCCGCCACGCCGCGGTATCTCTTCACCGACACCAACGCCCCTGCCGTTCCGCAGCGCCACTACCGCCTGCGCTGGCCGTGATGCCAAACCGTATCCCAATTATGAATACCATGCGGTTCATCCTTGCCGCGACACTGTTCGCGACCACTGCTCTCCACGCCCAAGTCGTGGCCGACGGCGCGACCAATACGCTCGCCAACGTCACCAACACGTTCACCGGCGACGTGACCGTGAGCACCAATGGCTCCTTCACCCTGCTCGCGCTCTCCGACAACGCGCTGCTGACCAACTCCGTCAACGGCATCATCGGCCGCAACGCCACGGCCAAATCCAACGAAGTGCAACTCACCAGCCCCACCGCCCGCTGGCGGATGGGCGGCTCGCTCTTCATCGGCAGCAACGGGTCGCTGAGCCGGCTGATCATCAGCAACGGCGGGTGGGTCGAAAATGTCAGCGCCCGGCTCAGCTTCGCCGGAGCCGTCGGCAATCAGACTGTGAGCAGCAACAACTTCGCGCTCATCACCGGCGCCGGTTCGGTGTGGAGCAACCGCAACGATCTGGATGTGGGCCAATCCGGGCGGGATAACCGGATGGTTGTGAGCGACGGCGGCCGGGTGGTAAGCCTGACCGGGAGCGTGGGCGAGAATGGGGGAGCCAGCAACAATCTTGTGCTGGTTACGGGAAACGGGTCGATTTGGAGCAACTCGATGAATTTGCGGGTGGGGGTTCAGGGATCAAGCAACCGCCTGGTGGTGGAAGCCGGCGGGCGCGTGCATGCCGGCAGCGGCACGATCGGGGATTTCAGCAGCGGCAGCAATAACCAGGTGGTGGTCACAGGCCCATCCTCGCTGTGGACCAATGCCTTCGCGTTCATTGTGGGAAACCAGGCCGGCCTTAACGAACTGGTGGTCAGTGCCGGCGGAGCACTCTGGAGCGCCGGCGGCGTGGTGGGCAACAACTTCGCGGCGGACAATCGGGCGATCGTGACCGGCCCGGGCTCGGCTTGGACCATTCCGGGCACTTTGACTATCGGCAGCTCCGGGGCCCGCAATGCGTTGATCGCGAGTGATGGCGCCACCGTGTTGGCGACCAACCTGGTCATCGGGGCCAACACCGCTTCGGCCGGCAACCGCCTCACCGTGGACGGCGGCACGCTGCGCGTGACAAACGTGTCGGTGACCGGAACGCTGGACGTCCGGCGCGGCACCAATGTTTTGAACGCCGGGTTGGTGGAAGCCGACCGGTTGCTGGTGACCAACTCGCAAGGCGGCTTTGTGTTCAACGGCGGAACGCTATCTGCCCGCAGCACCACCATCAACAACGGGCAGTCCTTCCACGTCGGCAACGGCGTCGACCGGGCCACCCTGGTTTTGGCGGGCAGCGGTTCGCACTCCTTCGCCCCGGGCGGCCTGCACATCTTTGGCAATGCCCTGCTCACCGGTAATGGCTCGGTCAGCGGCAACACGCTGCTGTTTCTCGACAGCACGCTGAGCCCCGGCGCGTCCATCGGAACCCTGGCTTTCAGCAGTTCGCCCCAGTTGTCGGGGACGACGCTGATGGAAATCAGCAGGACCGGCACGGTGTTGACTAACGACCGGGTGACCGTAACGGGCACGATCACATACAACGGCTCGCTCGTCGTCACGAACATCGGCCCGACGGCTTTGGCACCGGGCGATCGCTTCCCGCTGTTCGCGGCGGGAACTTACGCCGGGGGCTTCGGCAGCCTTGCGCTGCCACCGCTCAACCCGGGCCTGGCTTGGACCAACAAGCTGCTCGTGGACGGTTCGATTGAAGTGGTCGGCCTCATCGTGCAGACGCTGCCGGCCGCCATCGCCTCCAACACCGCCACGCTCAACGGCGTGGTGAATCCCGGCGGCAATAACGCCACGGCGTGGTTCGAGTGGGGCACAACGACAAACTACGGCAACTTCACCGCACCGCAGGCGCTGGGCAGCGGCCTCAACCCGACGAACTTCAGCCAGTTCCTCGCCGGTTTGGCTGGCGGTGTCGCGTACCATTTCCGCGCCGTCGCCTCCAACAGTTTTGGGTTGAGCTTTGGTAGCGACCAGAGTTTCATGCCGCCCGCATTCGTTGATATCGGCGCGGGGTTGCCGGGTATTGACTCGGCTCACACAACGATTCTAGTTGGGACATCCGGCTCCGCCGCCTGGGGAGATTACGACAACGACGGGCGGCTGGACGTCCTGCTGGCTGGCAATGAGATTTGCCAGATTTGGCGAAACTCCGGCGCCGGCTTGACGCTCAGTACCAATTTTACGTTATCCCTTAGCGCCTGCTCAGTCGCGTGGGGAGACTACGACAACGACGGGCGGCTGGATTTCTTGGCGGCGGGCGGAACCGGCGGGTTACCTACCGTGGGCGTTACCAAGGTCTTTCACAATACAGAAAGTGGATTCATTGACGGTAACACCAATGTCGACGCGCTGTTGTTGGGAACTTACGCCGGAGCCGCAGCCTGGGGCGACTTTGACAATGATGGGCTTCTGGAAATCCTGTTGACTGGCATTGGGATTGCCACCGATGCATTGTGGCGCAATGTTGGGAACGGGTGGTCAAATATCAATTCAGGTTTGCCGGCACCGGACAACAGTTGCGCAACGTGGGGCGATTACGACAACGACGGCCGGCTCGATGTTCTCTTGAATGGAGGACTGCCCCCGGTCTGGCGCAACGTGGGAGGTGCGTTTACCAACAGCGGTGTCGGGCCGCCGGCGATCCGGCGCGGCTCCGTGGCCTGGGGCGATTATGACAACGACGGGCACCTGGACATGTTGCTGACTGGGGCCCAATTGGCAGACGGCATCGGGGCCATATCACAGATCTGGCGCAATACCGGCCACGACTTCACCAACATTAATGCCGACCTTCCGGCGGTCTTCAGAAGCGCGGCAGCGTGGGGCGATTATGACAACGACGGCCGGCTGGACTTCGTTCTCACCGGGACAACGAATGCCGACGCCAGCGGAAGCATCGCCCAGATCTGGCGGAATACGGGCGCTGGTTTCACGAACATCAACGCAGGCTTGCCGGGGGTTTCATGCAGTTCCGTCGCCTGGGGAGACTACGACAATGATGGACGGTTGGATATCCTGATTACCGGAACGAACGCAATCTTGGGAAGAATCTCGAAGATTTGGCGCAATCAGACGCCGACACAGAACGCCCCTCCTTCGGCACCGGTAGGCCTCACCGCCACCGTCCTGGGCAGTCAGGTGATGCTGAGCTGGGATGCGGCAAGCGATGGGCAAACTCCCGCCAGCGGCCTCTCCTATAACGTGCGCATCGGTTCGACGCCCGGCGCCTCTGACATAATGGGGCCGATGGCAGGCGAAACTGGATTCCGCCGTCTTCCGCAGATGGGCAATGCGAATGGACGTTTGTTTGCGCTATTCAACACCGCATCGAGCCAGCCTTATTACTGGAGCGTTCAAGCTGTCGATACCGCCTTTGCCGGAGGCCGGTTCGCATTCGAGCAGAGCTTCAGTGTGACCAATGCTCTGCTTCTAGCTTCGGTCAATGGCGAACCCGTCGGCCCTCTTCGCGTGCCGGGCGATCAAAATAGCGACGGCATCGTGAGCCAGTCCGAACTTGCCGCAGTGCTGGAGAACCTCAACGGTGATGGCATTCTTACTGAAGCCGACCTTGACCTGGTTCTGTCGTACTATTCCCCGAACAGCCCATTCCTCCAGCTGACCAACGTCGCCGGACTCGGCGGCACCAACGTGACCTTTGCCCTCACCGACGATCCGGTTGCCGGCGCGTTCGGCGTGGAATACACCACCAACTTCGCGGACTGGCATTTCCTCGGGCCCGCCACGCCGCGGTATCTCTTCACCGACACCAACGCCCCTGCCGTTCCGCAGCGCCACTACCGCCTGCGCCGGCCGTGATATCCGACGGACCCCCACAATGAGGCCTCCACGATTCGGCTTTGCCGTAGTGCTGCTCGTCAGCAGCACTCTGAACGCCCAATCGTCGCGGATGGCGCGACCAACCCCGCCACGATCCCGGCCACCGTCCGACAAAGCTCTTCCGGTTGGCCAAACCGTGAACCCAAGGCACCGACGCAGACAGCCCGGAATATGAAAACGAAAACCCTGCCTCAGTCCATCGGGTCGGCCGCCCTGGCCGCCCTGTTGCTCATCGCGCCGCCCGCCCTCCACGCCCAGTCACCCGCTCCCTCCGGCACCGTCCTCACCATCGCCGGCAACGGCTCGCCGGGGTTCTCGGGCGACGGCGGGCCGGCCACCAATGCCATGATTCACGGGGTCAACGGTCTGGCGGTGGGGCCGGATGGCACCCTTTATTTCGCTGACACAGGCAACTTTCGGGTTCGCGCGCTTGACCCGGCCAGCGGCATCGTTCGCACCGTCGCCGGCAACGGGGGCATCGGCGACACCGGCAACGGCGGCCCGGCCACGCTTGCGCAGTTGAATCTGCCCGAACGCCTCGCCTTGGATGCGGCAGGCACGCTCTTCATCTGCGACACGGTCAACTTTCGCATCCGGCAGGTCGTCCCCGTCAGCGGGATCATTACAACCATCGCCGGCAGCGGATTCAATGGCCTCTCGACCGGCGATGGCGGGCCGGCAACCAACGCCTCGTTCACCGACATGGCATTCGTCGCAGCCGATCACCTCGGCAATGTGTTCGCCACCGACGACCACCGGCTCATTCGCCGCACCGATGCCCTCACGGGCATCATCACCACGATCGCCGGGGGTGGAGCCGGCGCTCCCGGTGCCGGCCTGGCCACGAACATGGCTTTCACCGACCTCGCGGGCATGGCCGTCGGCTATGCCGGGGAGCTCTTCTTCTCCGGCAACTACCGGGTATTCCAACTCGACCTGGCCAGCGGCCTGATGGCGCCTTACGCCGGCGGCCCCAGCGGGGGCTACGGCGGTGACGGCGGGCCCGCCACAAACGCCGTGTTCGGCGGTATCACTGCCCTGGCCGTTCCGCCCGGGGGAGGATTGCTCATTGCGGACTCGGGCAACGCGCGAATCCGCTACGTCGTGCCGGACTCCATCAGCCTGACCAACGATAGCGGCCAAACCGCCTTCCACCTGCCCTGGGTCAGCGCGCTGGCCGGTGGTCTCACCGTTGCGAACAACACCAACCTGGCTTCCGTGAATATGGGGTCGCTGACCACCGTCGGCGGCAACCTCACTCTTGGGCCCAACGCTCCCGATACGGTCGTAGACATGACCAGTCTCACCGACTACGGCTGCGGCACCAACGAGGTGACGATGACCTTGGACGGCGGCACCGTCCAGGTGACCAACGGGTTGACCCTCTGCACGAACGGCACGCTCACCGGCTCCGCCACGCTGGATGGCAGCGTGACCAATAGCGGCACGATCGAGCCCGGGTCCTCGCCCGGCAGCTTCAACATCGCGGGCAGCCTCGTTCTGCTTCCAGGCTCCCGGTTGCGCCTCGAGCTCGGCGGCCCGGAGGCGGGCTCGCAATACGACCAGCTCAACGTCAGCAATGCGGTCACCTATGGGGGCACGGTCACCGTGCAACTTATCAATGGGTTCACGCCCTCGGCGGGCCAGGTCTTCCAGCTCATCAACACCCCCAGCCGCCTTGGCGCCTTCGCCGGCGCCAGCCTGCCCGCCCTGCCCGCTGGCCTGACCTGGACCAATCGCCTGGCCGCCGACGGTTCTATTGCTGTGGTCGCGCAGGAAGTTCCGCCGCAACTGCTCAATCCGCTGGTGCTGGGCAACGGCAGTTTCCAATTCGGCTTCACCAACCCCGCCGGCGCATCCTTCACGGTGCTGACCGCCACCAATCCTGCCTTGCCCTTGAGCAACTGGACCGCGCTCGGCCCGCCCGCAGAGCCTTCCCCCGGCCAGTACCAATTCACCGACGCGCAACACACCAACGACGCCCGCCGGTTCTACCGCCTCAGCAAACCATAGACCCAAGCCAATGACCAGAAAACAAGAACAACAACCGAAAGGAGCAGTTATTATGACCATTCAATCCATCAAACCGTCCGTCGTCGAGACGCCTCGCCGAGGCGTCCGGCGGACGTTTCAGCGAAACACCCCTACCCTCGTCGCGGCGGCCCTGGTGCTGGCCCTGGCCGGCGTCTTCGTCGCCCGCACCGCCTTCGCGAGGGTCGCGAGAAACACCATTGACCCCGTCGGCATCGTGGCCCACAACGGCCGCCACGTCACGCTGACCGGGCCGATCGCGATCACCGCCGGCGAGCGGGCGCTCATGCGCGTGACGGTGACCCAGCGGACCACCGGCGCGGTGGCCGAGGGCTACGCCGTGTTCAGCGGCACCGGCGCTACCAACCAGTGGGAGATCGAAGCCGCCGTCCACGGCTGCGAACGGCTCGAGGCCGGCCCCGCCATCGCCGTGGCCCTCGCCCGCTCCGCCCGGCATGGCCGCGCCACCGACGCCCACCAATGGCTGGTGGACATCACGCTGGTCCAGGAGTAGAGCCCTCCGGGCGCATCTGGACACCGCCACCATTTTCCCCCTCACCCCGGCCCTCTCCCCCGCCGAGGGGGAGAGGGCCGGGGTGAGGGGGCTGGCGGTGGCACTGATGAGATGCGCCCGAGCCCTCCTGCAAATTCCCTGTAACCTTGACAACGCCGCGTTCGTCGATATCCTATGACCCGTTGGTGGCGAGTCCTCGGCGCCTGCCGCTGGTGCCCCGGCGGCCGGAAGGCGGTCCGGCCTCGGACTTCCCCCCGGCGCGGCGGAGAGGAGGGGCTGAAAAAGCCAGGAACATGCTTGCAACATGCAGGGAACTACGGTGGCGGTGCGGCACCGCTCCCGCTCCCCTGGCGTTCTCCTCCCGCGGATCACCCGATCACGATCAGATGCATGGACTCGGGCAGGTGCGCCGCCACCCGCGCCACCACGTTGCCCTTGAGCAGGTTCACCAGCGCCGCCCGCCGGCCCTCAGCGCTGCACGCCTGAGCCGCATCCATGCAATCCGTGGTGGCTCTTTTGAATAGTCACGGCGGAGGGAGAAGTGGCTTTTCGGCTCACCGAGCATGCGACGAGCTTATCCGGAGCCGCGCACGGGCGTCAACAGGTAGTTTGTGTCCGCTCTGCCTGGACCGACGGCTTCGCCTGGTGCTTGCATCCAACCACGCGAGGGTCTACGCTTGCTTCACCGTGAAACAGCCGTTCATCAACGTCGAGGAGAAGCCAGACAGGTTTGTTGGACGCAGGACAAAGACGCCTGACGCCTTGTCGGTTAAGACGAGCAACAAGGCTGACGCCATTGCCTGGCGCAAGTCCTTCGGCGGGGTGCACGTCCCCAAGGGCGTCCATCGCTTTCGCACACATGAGGAGGCCGACGAGTGGTTATGGCGGATGATCGCCCGTCCACGTCCGAGCTAGAGCCGCGGGAGCCCACGGTTGAGGACTTGCGCGATCTGTGCCGCGAGTTGAATCAGCGGCAGGCGCAATATGTTGTCGTGGGCGGGTTCGCGATTCGGGCTGCGGGTTACAATCGCCGCACCATGGATGTGGATCTCATTGTCGCGAGCGACCGGGAGAATGAATCGCGTGTCTTCTCCGCTCTCGCCACCTTGCCCGACAAAGCCGTCCGAGAGCTGCAGCCAGGGGAGCTCCAGCAATACAACGTCATCCGCGTGGCTGATGAAGTGCTGGTGGACCTCATGTGTTCAGCTGGGGGCATTGATTACGAAGCCGCGGCCAAGGACGTGGTGGTGCGCGAGGTGGAGGGGGTGCCCATTCCATTTGCCTCGCCGCGGTTGCTTTGGCGCATGAAGGCGGTGACGCATCGTGAGAAGGATGCCGGGGACTTGGTCTTCCTGCGGCATTGGTTCGCCGAGCGGGGAGAGGAGCCGCCGACAGTTTCATGAGACTGCCTGCATTGCCGCCAATCCTGCTGGTGCTGACTTGCTTCGCCGGCGTGACCCCGTCGCAGGCCGCCGTGCCTCCCTCCACCGCGCGCCCGCCGAACGTGCTGTTTGTGCTCGCCGACCAGTGGCGGGCGGAGGCGTTTGGGTATGCGGGGAACCCTGACGTCAAGACGCCCCACCTGGACCAGTTGCAGCGGGAGGGGGTTCACCTGGTCAACGCTGTCTCCGGGCTGCCGGTTTGTTGCCCGACGCGCGCTTCGCTGCTGACCGGGCAGCGGCCGCTCACGCATGGTGTCTTTCTGAATGACGTGTCGCTCAATCCGGAGGCGGTGACGATCGGCAAGGTGCTGCGCGCGGCGGGTTATGACACGGGTTACATCGGCAAGTGGCATGTGGACGGTCATGGCCGCTCGAACTTTATCCCGCGTGAGCGGCGGCAGGGTTTTGAATATTGGAAGGTGCTTGAGTGCACGCACGACTACAATCACTCGGCGTATTACGCGGATGGCCCGGAGAAGCTGTATTGGGACGGCTACGACGCCATCGCCCAGACGCGCGACGCGCAGCAATACCTGAGGGACCACGCGCAGTCGCAGAAGCCCTTCTTTCTCTACCTGGCCTGGGGACCGCCGCATGACCCCTACTTCACGGCGCCCGAGAAATACCGGGCTATGTATGACCCCGCGAAGTTGACGCTGCGGCCCAATGTGCCTGAGGCCGGGAGCGCGAACGCGCGCAAAGTCCTCGCCGGCTACTATGCTCACTGCACGGCCCTGGATGATTGCTTCGGCGAACTGCGACGCACGTTACAGGAAACCGGGCTGGCGGAAAACACGCTGCTGGTGTTCACCTCCGACCATGGGGATATGCTGGGCTCGCAGGGCGCCACCCACAAGCAACGGCCGTGGGATGAGGCGATCCGTGTGCCGCTGCTGGTGCGCTGGCCAAAGGGCCTGGGGACGAAGGCGCGCCACCTGGATGCGCCGATCAACTCGGAGGACCTGATGCCCACCCTGTTAGGATTGTGCGGCCTGCCGGTCCCCAAGACAGTGGAGGGTCTCGACTACAGCGGGTATGTTCGCGGCAAACGGAATCCGGGCGACGGGGCAACGGTCTTCGCCTGTGTCTCACCATTCGGGCAGTGGACGCGGCGACAAGGGGGCAAGGAATACCGTGGTGTGCGGACCACGCGCTATACTTACGTGCGCGACCTGAACGGCCCCTGGCTGCTCTACGACAACCAGACCGACCCCTGCCAAACGAACAACCTCGTGAACATGCCCAAGCAGGCCAGGTTGCAGGCCAGGCTGGAGGGGCTTCTCAGCCGCAAGCTCAAGGAGCGGCACGACGAGTTCCTGTCCGGGGAGGCCTACATTAAGCAGTGGGGCTACAAGGTAGATGCCAACGGCACGGTGCCCTACGAGCGCTGAACCGGCCGCCCACCGTGGCGCCGTCGGGAAGATCAGCGCCGACGGACGTTGGCAGCTATAACTGCTTGAATCCGCCCTGACTTTGGGCGCATGCGGAACCGAAACTACTCGCGTTACGCCGCGGAGGTAGGGCATTGTGAGGACGCAATAAATGAGTGAACTATGACAAACAGAGCAACATGCGGGAAAGTCTGCGCACTATTCGGTGCGCTGTTGGTGATCGCGGGTCCACGAATCGCTGTCGCCGCCCAGGAAGTTAGCGCGTTCCGGCCTCCTTCTGTGCCGCTGGTTGCCTGCGATCCCTACTTCAGCATCTGGTCACCGGCGGACAGGCTGACCGACGCGGATACCGTTCACTGGACGGGCAAGCCGCATCGCCTCGCCAGTTTGGTGCGGATTGACGGCAAAGCGTTCCGACTCATGGGGAAGGACCCAGCCAACTTGCCCGCGCTGCCTCAGGCTGGCGTCGAAGTGCTGCCGACCCGAACCATCTGTACCTACGAGGGACAAGGTGTGCGAATCACGCTCACCTTCATGACAGCCACACTGCCGGAGGACCTGATGGTGTATTCGCGCCCCGTGACCTATGTCACATACGACCTTCGAGCCACGGACGACCAAACCCACGATATTCAGCTCTACTTTGATGCTTCCGCAGAACTTGCTGTGGACGATCCACGCAACCAACAAGTCCAGTGGTCTCAACCAGATATCGGCACCCTGGCTACGGTGAGAATGGGCTCGGTAGATCAACCCGTTCTGGAAAGGAAGGGCGACAATCTGCGAATTGACTGGGGCTATCTCTATGCGGCCGCGCCGTATTCCGAGACCACCTCACGGTGGGTCGCGGGGCGCGGGGTGCTGCAGCGGGAATTCGCACAAAACGCCCTCATCACCAGCCTTGGCATGTCCCCGCCCCCCGCCAGTGCCGACGTGCCTGCGGCGGCGTTAGTGTTCCATGTGGGGAAGGTCTTCGCCAAACCCGTCTCCCGCTGGCTCATGCTGGCCTACGACGACGAATATTCGATTCAGTATTTCAAGAGGAACCTGCGGCCCTACTGGCGGCGGAACGGGGATGACGCGGCGGCGTTGCTGAAGAAGGCGGCGGCGGAATACGAATCGCTCAAGCGCCGGTGCGAGGAGTTTGATGCGGAGTTGATGGCGGCGCTCACGAAGGCCGGCGGGGAGAAGTATGCGCGGCTTTGCGCGCTAGCTTATCGGCAATGCTGCGCGGCGAACAAGGTTGTGGCCGATGCCAACGGCCAGCCACTCATGTTCCCGAAAGAGAACTTCAGCAACGGGTGCATCGGCACGGTGGATGTGATCTACCCGATGGCGCCGCAGTTTCTGCTGTTCAGTCCGTCACTGACCAAGGCTATGCTAGTGCCGATACTGGACTACTCCGCCTCGCCGCGCTGGCGCTGGCCGTTTGCGCCGCACGACTTGGGCACTTACCCGTTGGCCAACGGCCAAGTCTATGGCGGCGGCGAGCGCACAGAGGAAAATCAGATGCCCGTGGAGGAGACCGGCAACATGCTCATTCTGCTGGCCGCCTTGGCACAGGTGGAAGGCAACGGGGACTTCTGCGCCAAGTATTGGCCGGTGCTCGAGAAGTGGGCTGATTACCTTAAGGCCAAGGGCTTCGATCCTGAGAATCAGCTCTGCACGGATGACTTTGCCGGCCACCTGGCGCACAATGTCAATCTATCCATAAAGGCGATCTGTGGGCTGGGCTCGTTTGCCCGGCTTTGCCAATACCGCGGCCAGACAGCAAGAGCGGCCGAGTTCCAAGCCATGGCGAAAGATTTCGCCCGGCGTCTGCGCGAGGTGGCACTGGATGGAGACCATTCCCGGCTGGCGTTTGATAAGCCCGGCACCTGGAGTCAAAAATACAACGCCGTCTGGGACCGCATTCTAGGATTCAACATGGGGTCCGCTGAAGATTGGCGCAGCGAAGTGGATTTCTACCTGCGGCAACTAAACCAATACGGCTTGCCGCTCGACAGCCGGAAGGACTACACGAAGCTGGACTGGACGCTTTGGACCGCCACCCTCACGCAGGACCGGGCGGACTTCGATGCGCTGCTGGACCCGGTCTATCGCTTCCTGAACGAGACCCCTGACCGGGTACCGATGACGGATTGGTATGACACGAAGACGGCAAAGAAAGTTGTATTCCAGGCGCGACCGGTGGTGGGGGGTGTATTTCTGCAGATGCTCTACGACCGCGCTGAATGGAAGAAGTGGGCGAGCCGGGACATGACGAAGGCGGCGAATTGGGCGCCCTTCTCGGCGCCGATCCCGAAGCCGACCAAGTCCGTCACAGTAGTACCAACCTCGGAGCGGGAACCGATCACCTGGCGCTACACCACGCAGGCGCCGGCCAATAACTGGTTCAAACCCGGGTTCGATGCGTCGTCCTGGAAAGAGGGGCCAGGTGGTTTTGGGACTAAGGGCACCCCGGGCGCCGTGGTCCGGACGGAGTGGAGCACGCCTGAAATCTGGCTGCGGCGCGAGTTTGTGATGCCGGAGGGAAATTGGGAAGACCTCAAGTTCCGCATGCATCACGACGAGGACGCCGAGGTGTATGTGGACGGCATCCTGGCGAGCCAGGTGCCGGGCTATGTGACGGACTACGAACCCGTCCGCATCAAGACCAAGGCCAAGGAATCGCTCAAACCGGGCAGGCATATGCTGGCCGTGCATTGCAGGCAGACCGGGGGTGGTCAGTACATTGATGTGGGGCTGGTGGACCTGCAGGAGACCAAGTAACAAACCCCGGCGTTAGCCAGTGCGAGCACGCCCCCGCCTTCAGAATCGCCGACCACCAACAGCCAGTGTGACACTCAGAGGCTTGACCTGGGCACCGGTAGTGTAAAGGCTGTTCGCCTAATGCCAGCAGCAACACCACAACCGTCCTCGCCCGACCCCGCAACCGCGACCCCCCAGCCCCGTCCGGCAGGCGGCTTCCGGTGGGTGATCTGCGCCTTGCTCTTCCTTGCCACCACGGTGAACTACGTTGACCGCCAGGTGATCGGCCTGCTGAAACCCATTCTGGAGCAGGAGTTCAAGTGGACCGAGAGCGACTATGCCAACATCGTGACCAGCTTCCAGTTGGCCTACGCCATTGGCCTGCTGCTGGTGGGGGGCATCCTCGACCGGATCGGGGTGAGGCTGGGATACACCCTGGCTATTCTGGTCTGGAGCATCGCGGCCATATCGCACGGGTTCATGCGCACAGTGACCGGGTTCTGCGCGGCGCGCTTCGGCCTGGGCGTGGCTGAGGCGGCCAACTTCCCTGCTGCGATCAAGGCTGTGGGCGAGTGGTTTCCCAAGCGACAGCGCGCGCTCGCCACCGGGCTATTCAACTCGGGCACGAACACTGGCGCACTGTTGACCCCCTTGTTAGTGCCTTGGATCTACACCCACTGGGGCTGGCCGGCCGCTTTCTATGCAACAGGCGCCATCGGCGCGCTGGTGGTGCTCCTTTGGTGGCCGCTCTATCGCTCGCCTGAACATCACCGTTTTGTATCGCCTTCCGAGCTGGCCTTCATCCGCTCCGACCCGCCCGACCCGCCCCAGAAGTATCCTTGGTTGAAGATGTTCGTGCATCGCCAGACATGGGCCTTTGCCCTGGGCAAATTCCTCACCGATCCCTGGTGGTGGTTCTATCTGTTTTGGGTGCCGACCTTCCTAAACACGCAGTTTGGCATCGCCGTTGAAGCCGGAAAGATCGGCCCGCCAATGGTGACCATCTACCTCATGGCCGACATTGGCAGCATACTCGGCGGCTGGCTCTCCGGCCACCTGATCAAGCGGGGTTGGAGCGTGAACGCCAGCCGCAAGACGGCGATGCTGGTGTGCGCGCTGGCAGTGGTGCCTATCATCTTCGCGTCGAGAGTTACCAGCATGTGGTCTGCCGTGTTTTTGATCGGCCTTGCCGCCGCCGCCCATCAGGGTTTCTCGGCCAATATCTTTACGCTGGTCTCCGACACTGTTCCCCGCAAGGCCGTAAGCTCCGTCACGGGCATTGGCGGCATGGCAGGGGCGGTGGGGGGCATGTGCGTTGCGAAGGTTGTGGGCTGGGTCCTGGACGCCACCGGCAAAAACTACCTCATCCCCTTCCTCATGGCCGGGTTTGCCTACCTGATCGCGCTGGCTGTCATTCACTGGCTTCTGCCCCGGCTTCAGCAGATGGAGATTGAGTAGCGCAGAGGGCAGGCTTAAGCAAGCCAGCCCTCGCGCTTGCGACAGCCCAAAGCAGGGCCGGCCGTAGCCAACAACAGATTATGACCAAACAACTCGGCCAGTTGGCCGTCCTCGTCCTGCTAACGCTCGCCTGCGGGGGCGACGCGATCAGCGCGCCGCCGGCAAGGCCACACAACGTCCTCCTCATTGCCATAGACGACCTTAACGACTGGGTCGCCTGCCTTGGCGGGCATCCGCAGGCGCAAACGCCGAACATGGACCGGTTGGCGGCGCGGGGCACCCTGTTCCGGAACGCGCACTGCCAGTCCCCCCTGTGCAATCCCTCGCGCGCCAGTCTGCTGACTGGGCTGCGACCCAGCTCCACCGGCATATACGGATTGGCGCCGGGGATTCGCGACGTGGCTCGCACCCGCGGTTGCGTCACGCTGCCGCAGTATTTCGCCCAGCACGGCTACTTTACTGCTACCTTCGGCAAGATATTCCACGATGGTTCCATCCCTGCACCGTTGCGCACCAACGAGTTTAATGTCTGGGGTCCGGCTCCTGGCATGACCATGCCGCCGGTGAAGTTCGTCAATACCCCTTTACCAATGCGTCTCATGGACTGGGGCGTCTTCCCCAAGGACGACCGAACCCAGGCGGATTGGCGCATCGCCGACGCCGCCATCGCGCAGATCAAGTCCTTGCCGCCCGACAAGCCCTTCTTCCTCGCCGTCGGCTTTCGCCTGCCGCACGTGCCCTGCTTCGCCTCGCAGCAGTGGTTCGACCGCTTCCCGCCCGAAGAGCAGATCCTCCTCCCGCCCGTCAAGCAGCGCGACCGCGACGACACCCCTGAGTTCTCGTGGTATCTCCATTGGAAACTGCCCGAGCCCCGCCTTTCCTGGCTGAAGCAGTCCGGTCAATGGCGCGCGCTCGTGCGCGCCTATCTTGCCAGCACGACCTTCATGGACAGCCAGCTCGGCCGCGTCCTCGACGCCCTCCAGGCCACCGGTCGCGGCGATCACACCGTCGTCGTCCTCTGGTCCGACAACGCCTGGCACCTGGGCGAGAAGGCCATCACCGGCAAAAACTCCCTCTGGGACCGCTCCACCCATGTGCCGCTCATCTTCGCCGGTCCGGGGACGGGGCAGGGGGCGCAGTGCTCGCAGCCTGCCGAGTTGCTCGACATCTATCCCACGCTGGTTGAACTCTGCGGCCTGCCGGCCAAGGCTGAACTCGAAGGGCACAGTCTTGTGCCGCAGTTGAAAGACCCAACGGCTTTTCGTTCCTGGCCCGCCATCACCAGCCACAACCAGGGCAACGACACTGTGCGCACCGAGCATTGGCGCTACATCCGCTATGGCGACGGTTCCGAGGAGCTATACGACTACCGCAGCGACCCGAATGAGTGGACTAACCTTGTTGCCGACGCGAAGTTTTCCGCGACGCGGAAGGAGTTGGCCCGGTGGCTGCCAAAGGCCCCGGCTCCTCCTGCGCCGGGCAGCGCGCACCGGGTGCTGGTCAAAAAGAATGGTGTCTGGCTTTGGGAAGGCAAACCCATAAACCCAGCGGAGAAGGATGAATAACGTGCCAGCGCGCGTGACGTCTCTGAAAGCTGTTCCTCAAGATTGCGGGCGCCCCTGCGAGCAATAGCGGCTGTCCTCTGGCGATTTGCGTGACTGCCGCTGGCACATTCGATGCTTCCAACCGGTGCAGGGCTGGAGGCTGGTACGGAAATGCCGCAGTTCAAGGTGAGCCATCGGTTCTGCCTGCATTACTCGGCCGGTTGGCGGAATTTAGGAATCGCCAGATCGGGAACGAAGCATTGGACGGCTTGGAGCAGTTCTCTGAGGAAGGGGGGATGGCGGTTAGGCCTTAAGGCGACAAGGAAAGAGAGCCGCCGACCGCGTGGATCTGGGATCGCAGTGCGCCCGCTTTTTCAGATGCTTGAATTCAGCAATGGTGGTATCAAGGTGGCGCAGTGACAGAAGTCCCTTCTGCATTTGAAGCATACGTGACCCACACAAGCCGTGGCGAGGAAGTGGTTTGGGGCCGGATTGTCTTCGAGGGATGGCGGCTGCGGTTCGAGTCAGAGGGGATCCAGCTCGAAATCCCGCTGGTGAACCTGCGGATTGAACGGGAGGAATCAGCGGCTCGAGGGGTTGCCTTCTACGACGACGGCCAGCCGGAATGGGTGGTTCATACGCCGGGAGAGGAGATACTAACGCACGGCTCGCTCCTGCAACAGCCGCATACCCGGAACCAGATTCGCGCGCTGCAAAGCGGCCAGGAGTTGAAGCGGCGGCTCAAGATGGTCGGCGGTTTCCTGGCCGGTTTTGCCTTGGTCGCACTGCTGGTATCCCTATTGATGGGTTTCATGGTGCGCTCGCTCGTAACCCGGATTCCAGTGGGATGGGAGCAGGAGTTGGGCGACAAGGTGCTGGCTGAGTTAAAGGAGAAAGAGACGTTCATCACCGACGCGAAGATGCAGACGAACCTGGCCTGGAGCGTGGCCCCGCTCATGCGCGCGGTGCCTACGAACGCGCTGGGGTTCAAGTTCTACCTGCTGCAAAGCCCGCTGCCCAATGCGTTTGCACTGCCAGGCGGGCATGTGGTCGTGTCCACAGGTTTGATGGACCTGGCGGAGCGCCCGGAAGAAATCGCCGGCGTGGTGGCGCATGAACTGGCACATGTGACCCGGAAACACGGCCTGCGGAAGATCATCTCTTCCGCCGGGCCCTACCTGCTGTGCCGAATGTTCATGCAGGGGAACAGTGGATTGCTGGGAATGCTGGCCGGTGGCTCGCAGGTGATGGTGTTCCAGAGCTTCTCCCAGGAATACGAGATCGAAGCCGATGACGTGGGTTGGCAGTACCTGTTGGCGGCACGTATAGACCCGCGCGGCCTGCCTGACATGTTGAGAAAACTCGAGGCGGAGGAGAAGCGAATGAGGCTCATACACCTGGCGCCGCAGGCGTTGAGCAGCCACCCGGCCACGGAAAAGCGCCTTAGGCGATTCGATGCAAAGTGGTACAAGTTGAAAGATAAGTCGGAGTTTATCCAGTATGAGAAGCAACATGAGGATTAGATGCCAGAAGAACGCCGCGGTGATGGCCTTGGGATGCCTGTTGGTGCAGGCAAACGCGCAGGGACAGGCGGCGGATCAGGCCGGCGGTTTGCGGTGGCATGACGCGCGCACGTTGACCGTAGAGGGCAAAGGCTGGAGCGATACAAAGCAATTTTACGACCGCCTGCCGGCCCGCGCGGAAGGTATAGTGCGCGGGGCGGTTTGGGGGTTGAGCCAGGATTCGGCGGGCATCGCTGTCCGCTTCGTCACGGACGCCGCTGCGATTTCGGCTCGATGGACGTTGCGCCGGGAGCGATTGGCCATGGCGCACATGCCCGCCAGCGGCGTAAGCGGCGTGGACCTCTATGTCAAAGAGAGGGGTAAGTGGCGTTGGCTGGGCGGCGGTCGGGCGGAGAGGTTTCCCACGGAGGAAAAGGAACTGGTGAAGAGCATGAAGCCGGCGCGGCGGGAATACCTGCTTAATTTGCCGCTTTACAACGGAGTCGAATCAGTGATGGTTGGCGTGCCACTCGACGCGAAACTTGAGCCGGCGGCGCGCCGGCCCGAAGGGCAAGGGCCCATACTGTTCTATGGCACGTCCATCGTGCAGGGTGGTTGCGCCTCGCGCCCGGGCATGGCACACCCGGCGATACTGGGCCGGCGCTTGGACCGGGCGCACATCAATCTGGGATTCTCAGGCAATGCGTGGAGTGAGCCGGAAATGGCGCAACTCCTGGCGGAACTGGACCCTGCGGTGTATGTTCTCGACCCGCTCCCGAACATGAAAGAAGAGTGGGTGGTGCCGCGGTTGGAGCGGTTCGTGGCGATCCTGCGCGGCGCCCATCCAAAGACGCCGATCGTGCTGGTGGAGAATATCGCTTATCCCGACGGCGATTATGTGGGGCCGCGGGGCGAGCGGTACATGAAGGCCAACGGACGGCTGCGCGAACTGCATCGGCGCTTGGTGCGGGCGGGTGACCAAAGGCTGCTTTACGTTCCAGCGGCTGGGTTGCTCGGCACGGATACTGAAGGGACTGTGGATGGGACGCATCCGACGGATCTTGGCTTTATGCGAATGGCCGACGCACTCGAGCCAACGCTCCAGCGCGCACTGAAGCTGCGGCATTAGCGAGTCGCGTTTCGGGCTGCCGTTCGAAGGTTACGACCGGGTGGGCTGGTGAACCGGGGGGTGTGTCTCATGCCGTGGCTGGCTTTGCGTCGCGGGGGAGCCTGGCCTTCTCGATGCCCGGTGCGCCCTGTGTCGGCGGCGCGCGCGCCGATGCTTCGCCTTGCGGTATTGGAGATAGGCCAGATAGATGACAAGGCCTATGATAAAGACCACCGTTCCCCACATCAGCGCGGACTCGATTATATAGTATAGCTTGGGCATGGCCCCGGCCCGAACAGTAATTCTGGCGAGCCGTACGCTCGCCTAGATGTAAACTACGTCGCACAAGGCATAAATCAAACCACCAGGAGGCGCATCTGGTTAGCACCACCAGACCTGCCAGCGGGGGATTGATAGGGCGCGCAGTCCCCTGAGTACCCTGCCGTCGTAGAGGCATCCGACTGGTGGCACTGACTTGAATGCGCCCGCCAACAGCAGCGCGTATGCATGAAGCTGCCGGAGGAGCGCGGACGTCTAGCCCGCTTTGCGGATGGCGGGCCAGACCAGCGGGCCAGATGCCCGCGCGCCTTCATGCCTACGCGCTGGACGTGACGCTTCTATAGGACATTTCATTCGACAATTGGGCGGAGTTGAACTATAAATATCAGCCAGGCGCGGTCGGGAAGCGCCTCTGGGCTGAGGAGGCGCCGGAACAGGGCAATCAAGGCCCAATCATGGAGTAATCATGCTCCAATCATGCTCCAATGATGCTAGCAACACCGGGACAACACGCCGGCAACCCAATCCAATCCCGCGCGTCTTCATGCATACGCGCTGCGCCAACAGGGCGGTTAGTGTTCCGGGTTTGACAATCCAACCGGCACTCACAACACTGTGCCCCAAGTTTTAGAAGCATGAAATACTACTTATCTCTGGCGGCAGTGGCGGCGGCAGTTTTGACGGCTGCGCCGGTGCCGGTTCGGGCTGACCAGCCCAACCCCTCATTGATTTACGAAACCACGCAGGAGTTCTTTGCGAGCGGCGACTTCGACCGCGACGGGCGGTCCGACTTGGTGATCGTTGACAAGGACAGCGGCAAGTACCGGCTTGCCTACCAGTTGACGCCGGGGCTCTTTTCCTGGGTGGATTGCCGGCCGAGCGGCATCAAAGGTATCGCCGGCTTTAGCATCGGCCGCGTACTGGTCAAAGACCAGGACGCCGCAACTTTCACGTCGCCCGACGCCAACGAGATTACTTTGGTGGACATCTCCAGCCCCACTGCCCCAGGCAAACCGGTAGCTGTGCCATTCACTGCCGCGCTCGGGCCGAATACGGTCGTGGCGGTGGACATCGGCGGCGAGGGCAACACGAGCCTCGACGACCTGGCCGTTGGGTCCATTTACAATTCCCCCGATCCCAGCCTGGGCGTCCTCCTGCGCAATGATCGCGCCGAGTTTCCCAAGCTGACCGAGATGCCATTGCCTGGACCAGCCGTCCGGGGCAACCGGCTTTCGCTCAAAGCGGGCCAACCGGAAGTTGTCTGCGGGCTCGTGCAGGGTGATAAAGGTGACACGCTGCGGGTAGCGGATTTCAGCGGCGGCAAACCGGAAGCGCTGGCTACCGCCGCCGACCTGCCCGGAGGCTCCGATTACGCCGCAGGCAGATTTGGCAGCTCCCCCTTGCCGGTGTTCATTGTCTATAAGCCGGGCGACAAGAGCGTGGCGGTCCGGCCCCTGGAAGAACCCACCCCCAGGAAGTTTCAGTTCGGTGCCGGTCAGAGCTTCGATCTTGGTCAGCCGGTGCGGCGGGTCATTGCGCTGAATGAAGGCGGAGCAAAGCGTCTCTTTGTCATCTTTGGGGAGGGCGAGAAGGCTGGCGTATTCAACTTTGATGGGAGCAAAGCTCCGGTGCTGGTGCAGAGCCTCGCGGCCACGAACGAGGCGTTCACCTGCGCTCTGGGCACGGCGGAGGGCTTCATGGTTTTCACCCGTCCGGCGGCGGGCAAGTTCTCCACGCGCTACCAGGCTTTCAAGGCCAGCGGCGAAACCTACACGCCTGGCCCCTTTGGCGCGTTGGCCTCCCTGGCTGACAACGACAACATTACAATCCCTGACATCCACTCGCGGATTGTCGCCAAGCAGACGGTGGTGAGTGAGAGCGAGATGAAGCCTTACACCAACACAATTCCAGGCACGCAGGTGAGTTTTGCCATGGTGCCGATTCGCGGTGGAGAGTTTGTCATGGGCAGCCCCGAAACTGAGAAGGGCCGCAAGCCGGATGAAAGCCCTCAGCACAAGGTGAAGCTCGCTCCGTTCTGGATGGGCCAGTGTGAAGTGACCTGGAACGAATATGAGCTATTCATGTATCCGGATGAGGAGAGACGCACCCGCGCCACCATCCCGACGGATGCGGCCGGAGACAAGCTGGCCGACGCGGTCACCCATCCTTCCAAGCCTTACGTCGAGATGAGTTTCGGCATGGGGAAGGACGGCTTTCCGGCCATCGCCATGACGCAGCACGCCGCGAACAAGTATTGCCAGTGGCTCAGCGCCAAAACGGGCCAGTTCTATCGCCTGCCGACCGAGGCCGAGTGGGAATACGCGTGCCGCGCCGGCACGACGAGCGCCTATTTCTTCGGGGACGATGTTGCCAAGCTTCCCGAATACGGCTGGTATGAGATGAACAGTGACTTCAAGTACCAGAAGGTCGGCAAGAAGAAGCCCAATCCCTGGGGCCTGTATGACATGTGCGGGAATGTCGTCGAGTGGGTGCTCGATCAGTATGATCCGGAGTATTACAAACAAGGCGGCGCCAACGGCAATGCGGTCGAGCCGTGGAATAAGGCCACCAAGCCCTATCCGCACTCGGTGCGCGGCGGTTCGTGGGACGATGAGGCGACCATGTGCCGCAGCGCGGCGCGGCGCGGTTCGGACCGTTCCTGGAAGATGCAGGACCCGCAGTTGCCCAAGAGTGTCTGGTATTTCTCGGACGCGCAGTGGGTGGGCTTCCGCATTGTGCGCCCGCTCAAAGTGCCGCCGCCCGAGGTGATGCAGAAGTACTGGACAAGTGGTGTGGAACGGGACTGAATTACCCGTGCCGACGCTGCGTCATTATGAACAATGGCTTTCGCTCGCAAGCTTACAGTTGATAACCATAACCTAAAACGTCCTATGCAAGATCATACCACCAATCCATCCAGTGCGGTTTCGCGCCGCCAGTTCCTCATGCACTCAACAATTATTGCCGCCTCCGCGGCGGCGGTGAGTTTCCCCACGGTGCTGCGCGCTCAGAACAAACAGTCCATCAATGCGGTGATCATTGGCTTGGGCGGGCGCGGCAGTGGTGCCGGCCGCGACTTTATGGAAGCGGCCAAAGCCGCCGGGGTGGACGGCAAGATTGTCGGCGTGGCCGACATCTTCCCCGAGTCGGCCAAGAAGGGCATGGATAATTTCGGCCTGCCTGAGGCCAAGTGCTTCAGCGGCTTTGACGCCTTTCAGAAGGCGCTGGCCTTGCCCGGCGTCAACTACGCCATCCTCGCCACGCCGCCGGGCTTCCGCGCGGCGCACTTCAAGGCGGCCATCGAGGCCGGCAAGCATGTCTTTATGGAGAAGCCCGTGGCGGTGGACGGGCCCAGCTGCCGGATGATGTACGCCGCGGCCGAACTTTCGAAGCAGAAGGGACTCAAGGTCGTCGCCGGAACGCAGCGCCGCCACCAGGCTCCCTATCTTGAAACCGTCAAGCGCATCAAGGACGGCGCGATTGGGGACGTGGTCACGCTGCGCGCCTACTGGGTCAACGGCGGTCCCATCTGGCACCGTGGCGAGCACGGCGCGACGGAACTCGAGCGCCAGATTCGCAACTGGTACCACTATATCTGGCTATGCGGAGACCATATCTGCGAGCAGCACGTGCACAACATTGACGTCTGCAACTGGATCGTAGGCGACCACCCGGTGAAGTGCTGGGGCATGGGCGCCCGGCAGCAGTTGATTGGTCAGTCCGGCGAAATCTGGGACAACTTCGCCGTCGAGTACGAATACCCCAACGGCGCCCGCATGTACAGCTACTGCGGCCAGATCAAGCGCGAGTGGTCCTCCGTCAGCGAAGGCGTGCAGGGCACCAAGGGCACTGCCAATCCCGGCGGCCACATCCAGCCCAAGGACGGCCCGATGTGGCGCTACCGCAAGCAGGACGGCGAGGTCAGCCCCTACGTGCAGGAGCACATTGACCTCATCAATGCCATCGTCAAGGACACCGAGCTGAACGAGGCCAAGCAGGTTACCGACAGCACGCTTACCGCCATCATGGGCCGCGAGGCGGCTTATAGCGGCGCTGGCGCGGATTGGGACACCGTGCTCAACTCGACGTTCTCCTATGGTCCCGAACTTCTCTACAGCGATTGCGCGGGCATGCAATGGGGAGGCTTCCGCGTGCTCCAACCACCCATGCCCAACAGCCACAATGTCTTCAAAAATCCACCAGTGGTCCCGGTGGCCAAGGCGTGATTGGCCCCACGGGATGAATTGGTTTCAGGGCCGGCCGAATGGGCCGGCCCTTCCTTTTTCCGAGCGGGAATGAAGCCTCCAAATTCAGTTATCTTGGCCTTTGGGTTAAGGGTCTTGTCCCTTCTCGTCGCCTTGTTGCTTCTGGGAGGCTGCCGCACCGCGCCACCAGAGGCAGCTCTGCACCGATTTGAATTCCGCCACCCGGCGATGGGCACGCTCTTCACCATCACGCTCTATGCCCCGGACGCGGCCAGCGCCGAAGCCGGTGCGCACGCGGCTTTCAAGCGCGTTGATGTGCTCGAAGACATCATGAGCGATTACCAGGCCGACAGCGAACTGAACCGCCTCCGGGACCAGCCGTATGGCAGGCCGGTGCCGGTCAGCGCGGAGTTGTTCGATGTGCTCCAGCGCGGCCTGAAGATCGCCAGGCTTTCGGGCGGCGCGGTTGACCCCACCATCGGCCCTTACGTCCGATTGTGGCGGTTCGCCCGCAAGCGGCACGTGCTGCCTGCGCCGGAGGAAATCACCGTGGCCCGCGCGGCGGTGGGGTGGCAGAAGTTGCGGTTGGACCCGCGCGCGCGGACGGTCACGCTGCTCGCGCCAAACATGCGGTTGGACCTGGGCAGCATCGGCAAGGGCTACGCCGCCGACCAGGCGCTGCGACTGCTGAAGGACGGGGGCATAGACCGGGCTCTGGTCGCGGCCAGCGGTGACATCGCCATCGGCAAACCGCCCCCGGGTCAGCGCGGCTGGAGGATCGCCATTGCTCCATTTGAGGGAGCCACCAATAGCCTCCCGCGCACCCTGCTGCTGCGCAATGCCGGTATCTCGACCTCGGGCGACACCGAGCAGTTCATCGTGATCAATGGCACGCGCTACTCGCACATCGTGGACCCGGCGACGGGCCTGGGCCTGACGCATCGCATTCAAGCAACCGTGATCGGCCCCGACGCCACCACGACCGATTGCCTCGACACCGCCGTGAGCCTCCTGGGCGTGGAGCGCGGCCTCAAGCTGATAGAATCCTGGCCGCGCACTTCGGCGTTGATTGTGGTCAAGGAGGACAGCCAAACCAGCCACTTCGCCTCGCGCCAGTTCCCCGAGTCACTTCCAGTCAGGTAAGGACCTCTCGCCGGACGGTCCGTAGTGGAGCGGAAGCGCGCGCCGCGTTTCCGTGCCCCCGTTTGACGGCAGCTCGTTGTGGTTTATCTTGCGTCGCATGAACGTTTCTTCGGCATGCAACAGGCACGCATTGATTCTGGCGTTTCTGGTCGCGCTGGGAACCGTCGCCCTGACCGCGGCACCGCCCCCAGCCGGGCAGCAGCCCAAGGAACCGCCGGCCGTGCTGGCGCCCGAGCTGGTCGGCGGCTCGTGGCTTAACCTTCCTCCAGGCACCAAGCTCACGCTGGCTGCCCGCAGGGGCAAAGTGACCATCGTCCACTTCTGGACCTACGGCTGCATCAACTGCCGCCGCAACCTTCCGTTCTATGCCACCTGGCAGAAGCGTTATGCTGCCAGGGGCGTGCTGGTGATCGGCATCCACAGCCCCGAGACTACTGGTGAAGCCAAGCTGGAAAACGTGACCAGGAAGGTGAAGGAGTTCGGCATCACCTACCCGGTGCTGGTGGATTCAGAGCGTCAGAACTGGAACCGCTGGGGCCAGCGCGTCTGGCCTGCCATCTGCCTCGTGGATAAGCAGGGCCGCGCCCGTTACGGTTGGGAGGGTGAACTCGAATACAAGGGTGCCGGCGGCGCCGGCAGGATGAGCCAACACATCGAGGCACTTCTTAAGGAATAAGCCCTCATTCAACCCTGATGCGATAGAACCGGCTTCGGCCGGGCGGGCTGGTGTCCTCTATCAGGATGGGTGCGCCCACCCCTGCCTGCCGGGATAACTCGAGCCAGGCCGAGTCAGTGAGATTGGTTTTGTATTCCACGACGTAGATAGCGCCGTCCACCGTCGGAAAGCTGAAGCCCACCGCGCTGGTCGTTCCGGCCGTGGCAGTCAGTCTGGGCGGTGGCGCGTACAGGGCTCGCACCCGGTAGAACCTTCGCATGCCAGCTGCGCTGCTGTCCGTAACGACCTCCAATCCGCCGGCGCCGAAGCGCCGCTCCAAATCAATCCACGCGCCAGTGATCACGCTGTCCCTGTATTCGACGATGTAAAGGACCCCAGCGATGCTCTGGAAGCTGAAGTGGAATCCGCCGCCCGCCACATCGAGCGACTCCAACTGCGGCTGCGGAACTGCCACCGTCACCACGGCTACGGCGCTGGTGGCGGCGCCGAAGTCATTCAGCGCCACGAACTGGTAGTTGCCGGCGTCCGCAGGCAGCACGTTGGTCAGTGCGAGCCAGGCGTTGGTTTGCCCCGCCAAAGGCGCGCTGGTGCGATACCACTGATAGCGCAAAGGCAGCCCACCAACGGCCAGTGCGTTGAATACGGCGCTTTGTCCGGCCACGATTGTGCGGCCCAGCGGCGGCCGGGCAATACGCGGCGGGATCGGCGGCGCGGTGGGGTCGGGCACCAGGCCAAGGCTGAGGGTGCCGCCCGCGTCCAGCGCCAGCACGTTGGTTGCATACGGTGGAACCGGCAGTTGGGCATAGTTGGTCAACCCCCAACCCACGAGGGTTCGATCTGCCCGAATGGCCAGGCTGTGCGTGGAGCCAGCGGAGATGGCCAGCAGATTGGTGGCGTCGGCGGGCGGCGGGCCGTAGTACGGCGCGCGGGCTTGGTCGTTGGTGATGATGATGCCAGCGGCGGAGCCATCGGCCCGCAGGGCGAGCGACTGGCTCCCGCCGGCGGCAATGGCCACAACGTTTGCCGCGTTGCTCAGGGCAGCAGCCTGGCCGTTGTTGTTCCGTCCCCACCCTACCACTATGCCATCGGCACGCAGCGCGAGGCTGTGGCTATCACCTGCGGCGATGGCGATGACATTAGTGGCGGCGGGCGGCACGTTCGTTTGGCCGTAAGAGTTGCCGCCCCAGGCAATGACCGTGCCGTCGTCGCGCAGGGCAAGCTGATGGGTTCCTCCGGCGGCGATTGCCACGATGTTGCTATTGGTGAGAGCCGGCGGCAACGACGGCGTGGTGGTGCCATACCAATGCACAACATTGCCGTCCAATCGCAACGCCAGATTGTTATCCGCCTTTAGTGGCCCCGGCCCGCCGCTCGAAATGGCGACGATGTCCACGGCATTGGAGGGGACCGCGCCGACGCCGCCCCAGCCCACCAGGGCGCCGTCCGCCCGCAAGGCCAGGCAAGGATAAGGGACGGTGCAAAGTCCCGCCGCGATGGCAATCACGTTGGTCGCCGATGGTGGAATCGCCACCGAAATCCCCTGGCCCGGGCCCCGGTTGTTCACGCCCCAGAGGAGGACGGGAGAAACCACCAGCGTGACGTTAGTGCTGAAGACACCCCCGACCGCGTTGCTGACGGCGGCGCAGTAGCTCCCGCTCAAACCGGCGTTTACGTTGGTCAAAGTGAGCGAGAAGGCGGTCGCCCCAGCCAGGTTGGTGCCGTTCCGTTGCCACTGGCACGACATTGGTTCCGAGCCCTTGGCAGCCACCGTGAAAGAAACGGTTTGCCCGACGGACGCGACTTGCGAGACGGCCTGCGTTGTGATCGTCGGGACAGCGGGCAAAACAGTGAGCGTGGCGACGGAACTGGTGATTGCGCCGTAGATGTTGGTGATGACCACGTCGTAATCGCCGGCACTGGTAGATTGGACATTGGTCAGAGAGATGGAGGAGCCTGTTTTCCCGAGCAGTTCGCCCTGGTTGAAGCGCCACTGATAGGAGAGCGCCGCCAGACCGGATGCACTTACACTGAAGCTGACGTTGGTCCCCGCCTGCAGAGTCCGGCTCCCTGGCTGGACGGAGATGATCGGCGGGCCGATGACAGTGAGGGTAGCGACCGAGCTGGTCGCCGCGCCGAGCAGGTTCGTGACCACGACGCGATAGTCGCCGACATCCTGAACACCGATTCCTGAGATCGCCACTGTAGGAGTGGAGACGCCGGCGATTCGCCCCTCGTCGGCCAGATCCACTCCGTTCTTCTGCCACCGGTAGGCCAACGGCTCGTCTCCCACCGCAGCCGCCGTGAACACGGCGTTGCTGAACACTATGGCGCTTTGGCTAAACGGCGGCACGACAATCCAGGGCGCGTGCTGCCGTTCGTAAGCGCCCAGGTCCACAGCCCCGCCCACCACGCGCGGCGCACCTTCCACATCCCGGCTGCCCGTTACAAACGCATTGTCCCCGGTGTCAATGCACGGAGAATTCGTCTCCAGATGGTAATCTCCACCGCCCAGGCTTATGAAAGCCGGCCCGTTGGTAATATTCCCGCTGCCCGCAGGGAGCGGTTCTGTGCAGCAACTGGTGAAGGTTCCATACCCGGAGAGATAGTTGTTGTGGATGGCGCCGAAATCGTTCGTGTTGTAATAGATAACGCAGTTGGTCGCATTGCAGTGGGCGGTGCCGCCGCCGATCAAGGCCGAATTGCGAACAATGGTGCAGTTGAGCAGGGTGCTGACATAAGCCCCGCCGCCCTGGCCGCCCGAAGAGGCCTCCCAGGCGGAGTTGCCGCTCAGGACGCAGTTGACGAGCGCGCCGTTGTAAACGCCGCCCCCATAGGCGCAGCCGGTATTTCCACTGACAATGCAGCCGGACACCAGCGCACTGGACGATTCGCAGCGGATGCCTCCGCCGCTACTGTCATACAAGCTGCTTTGGTAATGGCCGAGATAGTTACCACCACCGGAAAGGGTAAAGCCCGACAGCGTCGAGCCGCTCCCCAGCCACGCGCAGCGGGTGCCATAGTAGTGGTGGTTGGGCGGGACATCCCCGAGGATCGTGGTCACGCGCGGGCCGTTGAGCGCCACGACCGTCACCTGGTTGGTCATCACCACGCGATTCCACTTCGTGCCGCCGACGACGCGTCCGCCGGTCTGGTAAACGCCATTGGTGACGACCACCCAGTCATGAGGAATGCCGGCATCGATCGCATCCTGAATGGCGGTCGCGGCGGTCGCCCAGGTGGTGTAAGGCGGCGCGGGCGTGGGATTGGCGGCATTCACATAGCGCACCGTCGCAAGCGTCAGGTTTGCGACCGCGCTGCTGGCGGTGCCGAGCGTGTTGCTGACCACGAGCGTGTAGCCGCCCACGTCGTTGGACTGCACGTTCTGGATCACTAACGTTGGCGTGGTCGCGCCGGTGATCCGCCCGTCATCGGACAGCGGGACGCCGCCGAGATGCCATTGGTAATACAGGGGCCCGGTTCCCGCGCCGGCCGCCGCGAAGGTGGCGGCATGGGTCAACAAGACGCGCTGGTCCGTGGGCTGGGTCGTGATGCGAGGGTCGGTGATTACGCTCAGCGTGGCTGCGACGCTGGTCACGGTTCCGTAACTGTTGGTCACCACCACCCGGTAGTCGCCGGAGTCATTCGTCTGAAGGCCGGAAATGGTGAGCTGGGCGGTGTCCGCCCCGGTTACGCGGGTAGTGTTCACCAGGTTCGTTCCGTCCTTCTGCCACTGGTAGATCAGCGGCAACTTGCCGACGGCAGTCACTTGGAATGAAACCGGCTGCCCGACGAGCACTTCGCCGCCGCTCGGCTGCTGGGTGATTTCCGGACGCACAGCGCACTTGCCGGCGTAGCTGGCGCGATAGATGGACCGCATATCGCTTTCCGAGAGCGCGCGGCTGTAAACGGCCAGCTCGTCAATCAATCCGTTAAATGGCGCCGAGCCCGACCAGTTGGCGTAGTTGCCAATGCCCACGCCCGGGTGGAGCTGGGCATCCAAATCCCGGAACGGGCGGAGGCTGGTCGCGGCCTGGGCCGCCAGCGCGCCGTTGGTAAATATCATCAGGCTGCCGGCGTCCGCCTCGAACACCGCGCCGACATGATACCACTTCCCCATGGCCAGCGGCACGGAGTCAAGGCTCTGGCCGCACGGCGGGGTCTGCGCGGCGTCTTCAATGTGGAACTGGAGACTGCCAGCCGGTGTGACAGCAAGGTAGTAGGGGTCGTAACAGGAACGGTCGTCCGAACGAATCAGGATCACTGCGCCCGGCGCGCCGGCGTTTGCCGCCGGATAGGCGGTGATATTGATCCAGCCCTCGATGCTGAACGAGTTGGTGAACTTGAGATTGTCGGCGTCGCTGAGACTGATCATGTCAACTCCGCCCTGGAAGTTGGAAGCCTCCCCCACCATTCCCGGGCCGGGGCCAAAGCGGGTGGGTGCCCCGACGTAGTTTCCATCCACGTAATCGGTGGTGTTCGCCCCTTTCCACCAACTTACGATGCCCTCCGGGGCTTCGACGCACACCGGCAGCAACACGTTGAGCAGGGCATTGGAGCTAAGGGTCGCGCCATAGGCGTTGGACACCAACACGGAATACAAACCGGCATCGCTAGTTTGCAGGCCCGACAGCACCAGCGTCGTGCTGGTGGCCGCCGGAATATCCACGCCATCCTTCTTCCACTGGTAGCCCAATGGCGGCGTGCCCATGGCGGTTACCTCAAAGGACGCAGATAGTGCCGCGACCCCGTCCTGAGTCTGAGGCTGCTGCAAAATGACAGGCGGCAGCACGACGGTCAGCGTGGCCACCTCGCTGGTGACCATGCCGTGCCGGTTGGAGACTGTGACCCAGTAAGAGCCGGCGTCGGCGGCCAGGGTGTTTGAGATGATTAGCTGTGGAGCGGCTGCCCCTTGGGTGTGAATGCCATCATCGGCCACGGGGAAGCCATTGTGATACCAGGCATACGCGAGCGGCGCCTGTCCTGCGGCAAGCACGCTGAAGAGGGCGATCGACCCTTGCACAACGGATTGGCCCTGCGGTTGGGCCGAAATGACGGGGGCCGACTGGGCGCAAACGTGGCGAGGCAGTGCCACCGCCAGCGATACCAGCAGTATCGCCATGCCATACGGGAAGAGGGGCCGCATGCGTGTCATACTTGTCCCCTTGGCTGCGCATCCCGGCACAACGACATCGCGCTTTTGCACATTCACCGGACTATGACCGCCAATACCAAGACGCGTCAAGCTACTTGCGGCCCTTCAGCAGTGCGTTGGCGCAGCTTGGCACCACCACCATCAAGTGCTGCAGTAGCGTTCATCCCGGTTGTTGTGGGTGTCTGTTTTTGTTCGTCAAGGCTTCCGTTTATGGAAGAGGTTGATTCGCCCGAAAATCAGTGTAAGTACAATCGTTACAGTGAGTTGCATCCATCGGAGCGGGGAAAATGCCAATTGTGGGTGCAAATGAGTATAAATCGAGTAATGGCAGCGCGTTGCGCTGGAATCTGCGGAAAGTGTCAAGTGTGTATCCACGGTGTGGAGACGGTGAGGATACTGCGAGGATACGGTGAGGCTCCCTTGGGGCCGGGGCGTGGTTCCAGGATGCATCAGAATGAATCGCTCGGTTCTCGGCTAAAGTCATGCCCCGTTGAAGGCGCATTGGCGCCTAGAAATCGCCTAAATGGCACCGGTCCAATTGGAGGCGGAAAGTCCCCGCCTTGGGCCGGAAGCCGACACCCGCAACAGCAGGAACTCGTCACGGCCCGGTTGAATCCGGTTACCAGGGAGGAGCGCTCAGTGCCGTGTTGCTCACGACCATGCGGTTCGCGCCTGTGGCGGGTGGGAAGTTGAACGCGAAGTTTGCCTTGCCGCCTTATTCCAGGAAGAAGTCCACGGTAGTGACCACGCGGAGGATCTTCTTCTCGGGAGTGGCCGCGTCCCGGTCTTCGATCTGCAGGGCGCCCTGGGTAGCGCGGCGGATGCGCCCGACCTTGCTCCTGGAGTCCTGGGCGAATTTCTCCGCCGCGGCCCGGGCATTGGCGGTGGCCTCCCGGATCATGTCGGGCTTGATGTCGTTCACCGCGTTGAAGATGAACTCAATCCGGTCTCCGGATTCGTGGCCGGCAAGAGTTACGCCGGCAGCAAGGAGCTTGTCCGAGTCCTGAATTGCCTTTTTGACGACGTCCACGTTCGCGCTTCGCACGGACATCGTGACCAGCGCGCGGTAGCGGGCAAGATTGGGCCGATTGGCGTGGATACGTTCATCCTCCCGGTCGGTAACCACGGGCAGGCCCAGCGTGATCTCCGTTGGGTCTATGCCGTTGGATTCCAGGTAGGAGAGGACCAGGGCGCGGTTCGTTTCCATGGCGTTCTTGAGCGCGCCCAAGGTCTCGGCGGCGACGGAGAAGCGGATCGGCCAGATGACGAGCGTGGCCTTAACCTCGCGTTCGGACAGGCCTTTGACGGCCAGGTAACGGTCGAACTCGCGGCCTTTCTTCACGGCGCGGCCGATCTGTGAGCCGAAGATGGCCAAGCCAATCACCAGTGACAGGCCGAGAACTACGGATGCACGGAGAGTTATCATAGGCAAGGGGATAGAATCAATTCCCGGGCTTGGCCTCGCCGCCTATTCCTGGCGTTTGAACGGATCGGTGCAATTGCACCGGAGTTGGCTGGGCTGAGCGCATCGTGTGAGCCGGATTATGGCGCATAGGTCAGGGACGATCAAGCTTGCGCGGAAAGGGATTTGCCGGAGGGACAGTTGATCGTTACCACGCAGCGGCTGGCGGTGCCAGGATGCAATCGGCCGAGGGCGCGCAGGCACGAAAGCTTTGACAGGGAGGAGGGATTAAGCCACTTTCCGGCAACTTGCACGGATTTGCCACAATTGCGGACCGGGTGTAAGTGTCAACGTAATATATGGGCAAGGCGTTAATCATCGCAGAGAAGCCGTCGGTTGCCAACGACATCGCCAAGGCGCTGGGCGGCTTCCAGAAGCAGGGCGACTACTACGAGAGCGACCAGTACGTGCTCTCGTCGGCGGTGGGCCATCTGCTGGAGTTGTGCGTGCCAGACCAGTTCGAGGTCAAGCGCGGGAAGTGGAGCTTTGCCCATCTGCCGGTGATACCACCCCATTTCGATCTGCGGCCCATTGACAAAAACGAGGGACGGCTCAAGTTGCTGGTGAGGCTGATCAAGCGGCCAGAGGTGGATGCGTTGATCAACGCTTGCGACGCCGGGCGTGAGGGAGAGCTGATCTTCCGCTATATCGTCCAATTCGCGAAGGTCAAGAAGACCATCAAGCGGCTCTGGCTGCAATCCATGACGCCGGCAGCCATCCGCGAGGGGTTCGCGCAATTGCGCGACGACGCGACGATGCGCCCCCTGGCGGACGCCGCGGTGTGCCGCTCGGAATCGGATTGGCTGGTGGGCATCAATGGCACCCGCGCCATGACGGCGTTCAACTCCAAGACCGGCGGGTTCCACTTGACCACAGTGGGGCGGGTGCAGACACCCACGCTGGCCATCCTGGTCGAGCGCGAGGAGCGCATCAAGAAGTTCGTGCCCAGGGACTATTGGGAGGTCCACGGCACGTTCGCGGCCAAGGCGGGGGAATATCCCGGGCGGTGGTTCGATGAGAAATTCGCCAAGAAAGAGGGCGACAGCGATCTGAAGCCGGAGCGGCTCTGGGATGCCAAACAGGCGGAGGCCATCCGCGCCAAGTGCCTGGGCAAGCCGGGAGTGGTGACCGAGGAATGCAAGCCGACGACGCAATTGTCGCCGTTGTTGTATGATCTGACGAGCCTGCAGCGCGAGGCGAACGGGCGGTTCGGATTCTCGGCCAAGACGACCTTGGGGCTGGCGCAGGCGCTGTATGAACGGCACAAGGTGCTAACTTACCCGCGGACCGACTCGCGCGCCTTGCCGGAGGATTACATCGGAACGGTCAAGAAGACGCTGGGCATGCTGGAGCAGACAAGTTACGGCGCGTTCGCAGACCAGATTCTCAAGAGCGAGTGGGTGAGGCCGAACAAGCGGATCTTCAACAACGCCAAGGTGTCCGACCACTTTGCCATCATCCCGACCTCGCTGGCGCCCAAGCATCTTAACGAGATGGAGGCGAAGCTGTACGACATGGTGACCAAGCGCTTCCTGGCGGTGTTTTACCCGGCAGCGGAATTCCTGGTCACCACGCGCATCACCCGGGTGGAGGGCGAGCCCTTTAAGAGCGAGGGCAAGGTGATGACCAATCCGGGCTGGATGGCGGTCTATGGCAAGGAAGCGCAAACCGACGAGGCGCCCACGCTGGCGCCCGTGCAGCCGAACGAGACAGTGCAGACCGCCAATGTGGAGGTCGTGGCCGCGCAGACCAAGCCGCCGGCGCGCTTTAACGAGGCGACCCTGCTCACTGCCATGGAAGGAGCGGGCAAGTTGGTCGAGGACGAGGAGTTGCGCGAGGCAATGAGTGAAAAGGGACTGGGCACGCCTGCCACACGCGCCCAGATCATCGAAGGGTTGATCTACGAGAAGTACATTCTGAGGCAGGGGCGCGAGCTGCAACCGACGGCGAAGGCGTTTTCGCTGATGGAGTTGCTGCATGGGCTGGGAATACCGGAGCTGTCGTCCCCGGAGTTGACCGGCGACTGGGAATTCAAGCTGCTCCGCATGGCGCGCGGCCAAATGCAGCGGGCCGAGTTCATGAAGGAGATCGCGGACATGACGCGCGAGATCGTGGCCAAGGCCAAGCGGCATGAGAGCGACACGGTGCCCGGTGACTTCGGAACGCTGAAGGTGCCGTGTCCCAAGTGCGGCGGAGAGATCCACGAGAACTACAAGAAATTCCAGTGCCAGAAGTGCGAGTTCAGCCTTTGGAAGATCGTGGCTGGGCGCCAGTTTGAAATCCCGGAGATTGAGGAACTCCTGACCAAGCGTCAGCTCGGGCCCTTGCAGGGATTTCGCAGTCGGCAGGGCAAGCCGTTCGCGGCGATGATCCGGCTGACCCCGGAGCTGAAGCCGGAGTTCGACTTTGGCCAGGACCGGGCGGAAGGCAACGGCGGCGTGACGGAAGCCGACCTGGCGGGTCAGGAGCCGCTGGGCAAGTGTCCGAAGTGCGGGCACCGGGTGTTTGACACGCCGATGAGCTACTTGTGCGAGAAAGCGATTGGAACCATGCGCACGTGTGACTTCCGGTCGGGCAAGGTCATCCTGCAACGAGCCATCGAGCGGGCACAGATGCAGAAGCTGCTGGAAACCGGCAAGACTGACCTGCTGGACAAGTTCATCTCGAGGAAAGGCAGGCCGTTCAAAGCGTTTCTCGTGGTCAAGGATGGAAACGTGGCGTTTGAGTTCGAGCCGCGCGAGCCGAAGTCGCGGAATCCGGGCGCTAAGGCTGCGTCGCGCGCGGAGCCTGAGCCGAAACTGGACTTCACAGGCCAGGAGCCGCTTGGCAAATGCCCCGTGTGCGGCAAGCGGGTGTTCGAAGGCGGCTCGGCTTACGTGTGCGAACGTTTGCAGGCGGATAAGCGGCCGTGCAAGTTCAAGATCAACAAAACGATCCTGCAGCAGGCCATTGACCGGGACCAAGCGGCCCGGCTGCTGTCGAAAGGCAAGACGGATTTATTCCAGGAGTTCATCTCCTCCAAGACCGGCCGTCCGTTTCCGGCCTACCTGGTGCTGGGCGAGGCGGGCAAAGTCAGCTTTGAATTCCCACCGCGCGAAGCGGAGCCCCAGAAGCCCCTGGCAAAGTGAGCCTGGCGGATAACGAGTCAGCGGCCAACGACAAGTGGATCAGGAAGTTCCTGCAGCATTTGGCGTCGGACCGCGGCGCTTCGGCTTACACCCAACGTAACTACCGCCAGGCGGTGTGGGAACTTCACCGCTGGCACCAGGCCGAGCGACAGCGACCTCCCGTGTGGGGGACGATGCAGCGGGATGACTTCCGCGCCTTCCTGCGCTTTCTCGGGCGGCAGAATCTCAGCCGTGCGGCCATCCAGCTCCGCTTCAGCGCCTTGCGAACGTTTTACCGCTTTCTCGTGCGCCATGGAGCCGTGGCAGCCTCGCCGATCAAAAACATCGCGTTGCCCAAGGTCGGCAAGCGGCTGCCCAAGTTCCTGACGCCGGAACAGATGGCGGACTTGTTGGGTGCGCCGTTCAAGCTTCTGCCGGCGCAGGGCAAAACCGAGGCCGAGCGCCTCGCCGCGGCGCTTGCCTGCCGGCGCGACGTGGCTGTGCTGGAGACCATCTACTCGTGCGGACTGCGCATCAGCGAGCTGTGCGGATTGTTGGCGCAGGACATCGACTGGAATGAGAGCGTGGTGCGCGTGCGCGGCAAAGGGAAGAAGGAGCGCCTCATTCCCATCGGCGAGCCGGCGCTTGACGCGATTCGGAGTTACTGGACGCTGCTGCCCCAGGGGCCGGCTGGCGAATCCCCGGTCTTTCTCGCGGGACCAAAGAAGCGCGTTCCGGTAACTCCGCGGTCCCTCCAACTGCGCCTCAAGAAATACCTCATCATCGTCGGTCTGGATCCCCACCTGACACCGCACAAGCTGCGCCACAGCTACGCCACCCACCTCCTTGACGCAGGGGCAGACTTGCGCAGTGTCCAGGAACTCCTCGGTCACGAGCACCTCGTCACGACGCAGCTCTACACCCACCTGACGACCGAACGGCTCAAGCGGGCTTACGACGCGGCACATCCGCGTGCTTAGTACCTCGATCCATCAACTCGGTCCCGCATTCCTGGACTGAATACCCATCCCAGTGGAAATCGGCGTCGTGTCCATTTTTGAGACAGTGGTAGATTCCGAGCACATCCCTCGTTATAGCCCCGGAACGCCGGAAATGCCGGTGTGACAACGATGTGACCCCCGTGATATCCCTGTGTGTATCCCATGGGGAGCGCTCCCCATGGGATACACACAGGGACCCCGCAGGATTATCCCCGTCCAATCGCCGTAGCGGGCTTGGGCGGGGAGTGCCTCAGGCTTGAGGGAGAGACGGGGAGCCACCAGTTGGTGCGGCAATTGGTGGGCTTGACGAGATCAACCCGGTTACCGCGCTTCAGACTATATGCTCGTGGCATCATGTAGGGCTCCATACCTCCCATAAGTTGCGCCAATTGCTGGAAACCGTCGGGGACAAGTTCATCCCTCCATTCCTCCCGCATTTGGGGGTGGCAGTTGAAATTGTCGGTATCCGGGACTAGCGTAACAGAGGCAAGTACCTAATAGTGGAAATTAGCATGGAGAAGGCATTATGAATTTCGCATTACGCACCCTGGGGATTGTGTTGGTTTTCATTGTCGGCGGCAGCGCCCGCGGGGAGCCTTATCTGCCGACGGTTGCCAAAGGGAACATCGCCGTCCTGCTGAAACCCATCGCCACCGGGATGGCCGCTCCCGCCTACGCCATCAGCCCGCCGGGCGATACCACGCGGCTGTTTGTGGTGGAGCAGAATGGGTTGCTGCGAATCGTCCAGAACGGGACCTTGCTGCCCGGGGCGGCTCTCGATATTTCGGGTCTCATGTCGACCTCCTTCAACCCGGCCAACGCCTTTGACGAGCGCGGCTTCCTCGGCCTGGCATTCCATCCCGGTTTCAACAATCCGGCCAGCCCTGGCTTTCGTACGCTCTACACTTATAACAGCCAGCTGCTGGGAACTGGACCGACCTATCCTGCTCCCAACGGTGCCGTGCAAGGCTTCAAGAACGCGGTCAACGAGTGGAAGATGTCCAACACGGACACCAACGTTGTTGATCCCGCCTCTCGCCGCGAGGTCGTCTCGTTTGGCAAGAACGCCAACAACCATAACGGCGGCACGATTACTTTCGGGCCTGATGGCTATGCGTATCTCGCTCCGGGCGACGGCGGCAACGCCAATGATGTCGGAGCGAGCCACATCGAGCCGGGCGGCAATGCCCAGAACCTAAGCACACCGCTGGGCAAGATGTTGCGGTTCGACCCCCTTCACCCCTCCCTGACTCCCGGCAGTCCGGACCCGGCCAGCGCCAACGGCCAGTACCGCATCCCGACCTCCAACCCGTTCCAGGGGCCGGGCCAGGTGCCCGAGATATACGCCTACGGGCTGCGCAATCCCTACCGCTTTTCTTTTGACCGCGTCAATGGTGACTTGATTCTGGCCGACGTCGGGCAGCGCAACATCGAGGAGATTGACCGCATCGTGCTGGGCGGCAACTATGGTTGGGCTGTCAAGGAGGGTGATTTCCTGTTCAATCGAGCGGACGGCAGCATTGGGGCGCCCCCGGGAAATCGCAGCCCGGGAATTCCGGCCGGCATGATTGACCCGATTTCCGGCCCCATGGGTACGTTGGAATACGACCACGGCGATGGCATCTCTGTCACTGGTGGCTTCGTCTATCGCGGCGCCGCGATCCCTGAGCTGATCGGGAAATATGTCTTTGGCGACCTGGCGATCAGGAGCTCGCCTTCGCGAGTGGACGGCCGTTTGTTTTATGCCGATCTTCAGGCTGGCGTGATCAACGAGTTCCTGCTGCCCCAGTTTGCCGAGGGCATTCTGCCCAACGGCCTTACGGTGCACGGCTTCGGCGAGGACGCTGACGGCGAACTGTACGCGCTGGTGACAAACACCCCCGCGAACGGGACGGGCGGCATCGTTTACAAATTCGTCTCCCAGCGTCTGACGTTCCAATTATTGGGCCAACTGCTGGACATCTCCTGGCCGGTCGCGGGCGGGCGTCTGCAAACGCAGACCAACAGCCCCGGGGCGGGCATAAGCACGAACTGGGTTACCTACCCCGGCTCAACGATGACCAATCACGTCGTCGTTCCCCTTGACCCGGCCAACGGAAACGTGTTCTTCCGGCTGGCCTTGCCGTGACGGCGGCGTGTCAACACAGACCTCATCGAATGGGAGCCTCCCCGGAATAGCCGGAGGGTCTCCTGTTTATCAGGACAGCCTGCACCTGGCCAATGGGTGACCGATTGGCTGGATTTGTTTGCGTGGATAGGTTGCCGATTGAGTAGCCACCCCCTTGGGTATTGGAGGATCCTGCCGATGTGCGGGCACCTCCGACTTCAGCCTCGCCAGATCCTGGAGGCGTTGGGGGAGATGCCAGCCCTACTCCGTGGATTCGATCAGAATCGTGTGCGTGACGGGCACAAAGGCAGCTTTAATGGCGGCGGCCAATGTCGCGCGTTCCTTCTCGGTCTGGGCGGCGATTCCTTCCATGTTGGTCTTCGCCTCGGCGCTGCGGAAGATCTGCTTGATCTGCCTGGTCTCGTAAGCCTGTTTGGCGGCAACGGCGGCATCTACTTTGGCAAAGGCCTCGCAGAAGGGATTGCAGGGAAACACCTCTGCCAGGTTAATCCCGCGCTCCAGTTGATCTGCGGTGAACGTCCGGCTCTCGCTGCCCCAAGTGACTTTGTAGCTCCGCCCAGCCTTGACATTGCGGGCTTTGAGCATCAGCCGATTCAGCTCCTGGTTAAACGGAATGAGCGTCAAGGCCGAACGGATGTTGTTGTCATGCTCGGGATTATCTTGTCCGCAAACCGGATAGGACGGTCCGCCTTTCCCGGCGAGCACGCAGGCGCAGAACGGATATCGCGCACTGTTGATCACGAACCGGCCATCCCGGGCGGAAATCAGCTTGTGCCCGGGCGAAGTCATCATCTTGCTCTTCTTCACGTCAGCGATCAGAAGACCGATGTCTCCCTTCATGCCCAAGGCTTTCAAGAAGGCGTAAGCCATCACCGTATGGCCCGCCCAGCCGGGATGCACCCCGTCGGCGCCGGCAATCGCATAACCGGCGCCGTAACGCTTCTGCGCGGTTGCCCCCGCGGTCAGCATAGGCCAGAAGACGTCGGCAAATCCGACACTCTCGCGCTCGGAAATCTCGATGCCGATATTGCGCAGTCGGCAGAGGTTCTGGTTCAAGTCCACCAGCGTGTCATTTGTGCGCTTCGTCCAGCCGGGCACTTTGCCAATGCAACCGGGCGAACCCTGAACCACCCGCACGCCATTCGTCTTGAAAGCCTTGACGATGGCAAGGGAGCTCTGGCGATATGTCTCCCCGATGAGGTCTTCATAAGCGCGGTATTCATGGTCGTTCATGCCGTAGCAGGTTGTGGCGATGGTGGGTTTGAAGCGGAGACAATCGTTGGTCATCCGCGCCAGGAATCCCGGGGCCCGCTCGCCCCCCCATCCGTACTGCCGCACCGTGATGTTCAGCTCTGGCTCACAGACGGTCAGGTAATCCTCGATCAGCCGAGAGTACATCTTTTGTTCGGTGATGGAGTCGCCGCAAATTGCCAGGCGATCCCCGTAACGCAAAACCGGGCCCAGCGGTTGAGGCGCTTTGGCCGGCGTGAATTGAAGCGCCAGGGCGTGGTGGGGTTCTTGCCCGGAGACCTGCCCCACGCCAAGGGGGCAGGCCCCGAGCCCAAGCAGAAGAATAACCACTGAGCGCATAATATTAACGGAACGCATTGTTTGACTGTGGCGAAGCCGCGTCAATAGGCATACGGCGGGTTGGGACGTGCCGCTTACCGCTTCTTCCATTCGAGCACCTGTTTATCGGCGAGCAAACGGGCGCGGAGCTGCTCATAGCGAAGCTTCTGCACGGGTGACTTGCTGTTGAGGGCCAGCACCGCCGCGGTGGCCGCGGATTGGCCAAGAATCATGAATACCGGCTCCATCCGAATGGATCCGTAGGCAATGTGCGTTGCGGACAGGCAGACCGGCACCAGGAGGTTTTCGCACTCGGATGCTCTCGGCACAATCGAACGATAGGAAATTGGATAAGGAAGAAAGCCGTGGACCTGCACATCGCCTTCGTTCTCAGCGCGGCCATTCTTGACGATGCGCTGGCAGTTGTGCGAGTCCATCCCGTAGGCTCCCATCCCTACGGCGTCTGCCGCCTTCTGGTGCCCCCGGCAATTGTGCTCGGTCATGACATAATCCGACACCATTCGGCGCGCTTCGCGCACGTAGAGCTGATGCGGCCAATGCCCGGTGTCTAGGAACTCGTCTTTTGCCGGCCCCCAGGATTGCATCTCGTTTCGCATGTCCTCGGGCACGCGCGGGCTGGTGGCCAGGAAGTAGACAAAGCCGCGCACATAGTCCTCGTGAGCCTGCCAAATCGCGGCGCGCGTGGCGTGGTCCGCGTCCGGGTAGGCGTAGTTGGCACCGATGAAGTCCGTGGAAAAGCCGCCGTTGTTATTGATGTCCGTCTTGCTGTTGGGCATCCAGACCGGGTTCCAGAACGCCTTGAGCTGGGGCTGCTTCCCCGCCGCAACGAGGGCTTCGAGGTAGCGCGCCAGGAGTTCGTATTGAGCCGGATCATACTTCGGCGGTGGACGGTGCGGCAGGCGATTGGCAGGATTCTGCGTGTAGCACAGACGGAAATTATAGGCCTGGACGCAACGGTCGCCTTCACCCGGCTTCCCACCATCGCCCGGCTGGATGAACGGCAGCAACCCACTGGAAGGATCGCCGGCCTTCACATAGGGATCAACCGGGACCGTAAACTGGTGCTGGGGCGTTTCGGCGCGAACGCCGTTGATCGTCTCCTGGTACTTGGCGTTCGCCTCCCGCCCCACCGTGTAACTCACCCCCGCTTTAGCCATCAAATCTCCCTCGTAAGTGGCGTCAATGAACATGCGAGCGCGATAAACCCTGCCATTCTCCATCGCGATCTCCGCAATCCGCCCGCGCCGTTTCACCACCGAAGCCAGCCGCTGCCGAAAATGGACTGGCACCCTGTCCTCGCTGAGCATCTGGCGGAAAATGTCCTCCGCCACGTGCGGCTCAAAGGTCCACATGGTGGCGTCCGCGGCCTTCAGCTCGTCGAGAGTCGAGCGCCCGCCCCGGCTGGCAAAGTAACCCTCGCACGTCTCGAAGCGCCACGAGTTGCTTTGCGCATAATGTCGCGCGATGCGGTGGTAGAACTCGCGCGCAATGCCTCCGATGGCCGCCTTGTTGCCGATGTCAGTCGCGCCCAATCCACCCGAAGTCAACCCGCCGATATGATTGCCGAATTCGGCGATGACAGCGGTCCTGCCCATGCGCGCCGCCTGCACCGCTGCGGCCACCCCGCTGGCCGTGCCCCCGTAGATGCATACGTCGGCCTTAATGACTTCGCCCGCCTGGATCGCCAATTGCGGGGACAGAAAGAGCAGCGAGGCCAAGCCCAAGAGAACGGAACGACTAATCATTGGGCAACCCTTTCCCGTATTCGCTCTTTGCATCGTTGCCTCGGGCCTCGGGCTTTAAACTGGCCATCTGCTTCTCTCTCAACGCCCTGAAGTTCCCCTCCTCGCAACAGGCGACGAAGGTCTCCGTCACCGACTTGAGTTCCTCCCACCGCGCGCGGATCTGATGCGACTCCTTCTGGGTAACCTGGTTGTCGGCGGCGGCGGCCGCCACTACGGCAAGCAGGTCCGCAAATTCCTGCACAATCTCATTGGTGGCGGGGATCAGGTAAGACGGGTGCGGGTTGGTAGTCTTGGGATTCCGGATGAAGAATCCCCCGGCACGCTGACAGATCCACTGAACGAGGCGAGTGTCGTTGGTGCACTTGATCAGGCCGTCAATGCGGTCCAGCGGGTTGGTGCTGCCGCTACCGGCGCTCGAGTCGCCCGGCTCGGCCCACTTGTAGATCATCGAGAGCGAAAGCCCCAGCTCGGAGGCTGCCTGCTTGGGACTGCACTTTTGGAAGACTTCTCGCAAGAGTTCGTGTGACTGCATGGCGGCAACATTGAAAGAGCCACCAATCGTTGGCAAGGCAGAAGAACCCGCCTGGCCATGCCGCGGTGGGGGATATGGAGCTTTACCGCCAATCCCGCCAGACCGTGGCGGCCGATTGGCGCAGCCTTTCGGGGGTCCAGGCCATCTGGTCGGGCGGAGGTACAGAGCCGCCGGGGCAAGCCACGAGGAAGGTCAGCTCCTGAGTTCCATTGGCAGGCAGCTTTAGGGCGTATTCCACGTTGCCCCCGGCGAAGAGGGATTGATCGCCCCGGCCACCCACCGCGACATAACGCGAGGCTGCGCCGTTCAGATTTCCGGCGATGACCTGCTCCAGGTTCACGCTGGCGTCGGCCGGGAAAAGCCAGATGGCGTTAAGAATGGGATTCTGATCAGGGGCGCCGGGTTTGGGCAGAACGGAGACGTCCAAAGTGCCGTCGCCATTCGCGTCGGACGCCGCAAATGGCAGAGCCCCAGGGCGGTGCTGTCCCCAACGGGCCAACGGATCCACTTCCTGCGTAGGGGCGCCCTCGACCTGGCAGATGAGCGGGCGCTGGCCGGCCTGGGCCCAATGGCTCTCGCAGAAGCCGAGCACGACTCTGACTTTGGCCCCGGGGTCCACCTTGAACTGATAGCGGATCGGCACGCCGCCCATGCCGGCGCGAATGTTCTTGAAGGCGGGGTCGCAATCCACCGCAGGTCGGGCCCATCCGGGCAACGTTACTGCATCGTCAGCCCAACCCCAGTCGCGCATTGCCTGGGACACCTTGTTGCCCGCGGGCAGGCTGAGCACGGCCCGGCCGCCGAGCGTGACGGTCTTCAGGCCAAGGCGGACGGTTTCCGGCAGCGCCAGCGAGAGTTGCACCGGGGTCTCCTGGCCGCCAGTTTCTGCCAGGCGCACGGTCAGGACATCAAGCCCTGCCGGCCACACAGGTGCGCGAAATGCGGTCAGCGTCAGCGTGACTGTGCCGTGATGCGATTGCGCCTGGGCGGCGGGGATAAGGCCGTCCAGTTTGAGGCTTTGGAGAGTAACAGGCGCGGTTGCAGGGAGCCCGGCACCGGCCACATTCACCGCGATCGTTCCCCAGTCCTCAACCAATCGGCCTTGTCCGTCCATGTGCGTGGGAGCGAGCCCCGGGGAGGTGAACGTAACATCCGCACACAAGTGCCCGGCGAAGCAGAGCACCGTCAAGCAAGCCCAACGCAAGCGCCAGCCAGCCTCAACCTGCCTTGATCGTGAGACTTTGGTCCCGGATTGCGAGCCCGAGTTCTTCATATCAACCTTCGGTTCCTCACGTTTCACGTTTTATCCTGCCTTCCCGTGCGTGGCATTTCTTGGGGAGTGGATCACCTTGATTCCATATAGCTGGCAGAATGCCTCCACCACACGCCGATGGTTGCCGAGCGTGACGACCTGATGGAAACCGAGCACATCGCGGCAGTCTTCGACATTGTCCATCTTGATCTCCACCGAAGTGCGGCAGCCGCCGGCGGGCGGGGTGTCCACGTTGCTGACGACCGTGCCCGTATCAATAATGAGCTGGTCGGTGTCCTTGAAGCGGATCAGGGACACGGGCTCGCCTACCGGCCACAAGACCTGCACCGAGACCCCCAGCGCTGATTCGGAGTGGCTGCGGAGGATGTAGGGGGCGGGCTTCTGATCAAAGCCGTTCAGGCGGGTGCCGGCAACACAATGGGAAGCAATGAGGAGGTTCTTGGCGGTCTCCGCGACCGGATCATTCATGTAGCCGGGGCGGTCGAGCAGGTAACTGGTCAGCATCAGCGAGGTCGCGCCGTGGAGGTCAGCCTCGCAGCCGCAGGTAATGCCCAGGTCCTCCAGCAGGGTCCAGGCGCCACACGGCGGGGTGGGGACAAGTTTGGCGCCGACCATGCCAAGGCAGTCCATGGAGAGGGCGTTGGCCTGCTCGTCGGCCAGCATGCGCTTGGCGGCCGTGTAAACGCGGGCGGAATTGACGCTGTCCTGCCAGGTGGGTTCGACCACGCGCTTGGCGCGCTTGCGGAAACTCGAGGCTACGTCCTTCACCTCCTCGTTCGCCGGCATCTTGTCAAATAACTGGTTAAAGGCGTCGCGCGGAATGGCGCGCACCTTGGTGCCGAGGTGATCCAGGACTGTTTCGTTGCGCCGGTTGCCATGAATCCAGAGCATGCGGGTTTCCTCGAACATGCGCTTGGCGCGGATCATGCGCAGGCCGTCCTCGACTGCAGACCATCCAAGCGAGGAGACCACGTAAACGCCTTGCTGTCGCGAGATGCCGTTGACATGGCCGGTAAAGGAGGTGCCGATGGGGGAGAAAACGATGAGCGGTACGCCGGCCTCATTGGCCAGACGATGGACCCAGTTCCAGCATTGCATGTGCTGGAGAATGACCAGCAGGCCGTCGGGCTTGCGCTCGCGGACCCCCTTTAGCAAAACCGTCATCCCCGCTTCGTCCTCAATGGGCTTTTCTTCCTCGTGCAACTTGATGGCGAGTCGCGCACACGAACCGGCGAGCTGGCTGCGATACTCCTTCTGGCGTTTGTCGAGGTCGTAAGTTGTGCCGGGCCAGCCAAGCCAGTAGGGCCGGGGCTGCTGCAGGACCGCCGCGTCCACTCGGATACTGGGCCGGGGCCGCAGCTTGGCGGGGTCAACAAAATCCGGGTCCGCTTTGCGCGCCTTGGCTATGGCCGGAAAGAACTCGCCGCTGAAGACCAGGCCGGCTGCGGCCGTGGTGACGACTTGGAGACAGCGCCGCCGGGAAAGGCAGCCGGAGCATTGATGGGGTGTTTGCATAAAGTGGGGAGCTTCACACTGCATTTTTCATGGAATACAATGACGGTCCTACCCCACTGGGACGACGGCGGCAAGAACATTGTGCGATTCCGGGCCGTCGTTGCGCCTGCCGTAACGATTGCGAATGTGCCGAGGGCCGCCTCATGCCGGCGAAAGCGAGCAGCGTCATGCCGATGAACGTGCCTGAAACAGAGATATGTTTGAACAAGAAGTGGAGGTGCTTTCCGTTCATGGCCCAATCTCCGTAGCGGAAGGGCTGGATTTTCAGAGTTGACTCGGATCGCGCTGTTGCGTGAGGGGGTGCCCCATGGAGTTTAGGCTTTAGCCCTTGGACGGTGCCTCGTAGAGTGAACCCATGCATGAACGAATCGGCATCCTAACTGGCGGCGGCGATTGTCCGGGGCTAAACACTGTTATTCGGGCCGTCGTGAAGTGCGCCAGCAAACGCGGCTGGGAAGCCGTTGGCTTCCTGGACGGCTTCGAGGGCCTGCTGGAGCCGCTGCGCTACCGGCGGCTCGATTACAAGGAAATGGATGCGTTGCTGTTTGTCGGCGGCACGATTCTGGGCACCTCCAACAAAGGCCGCTTTGCGGGCAAGACCGGCCACGGGGAAACCAACCGCATTCCGCGCGAGATCCTCGATCAGGCGAAGGCCAACTTCCAGAAGCTCGGCCTGCGTGCCCTGGTGGTCGTGGGCGGCGACGGCTCGCTTACAAGCGCCCAGCAGCTCTTTGAACATGGTGTCCCGGTTGTCGGCGTGCCCAAGACCATTGACAATGACCTCGAAGCCACCGCCCTGACGTTCGGCTTTGACTCAGCCGTGGCTTGCGCCACCGACGCCCTGGACCGCCTGCGCACGACTGCACAGAGCCACGACCGGGTCATGGTGCTGGAAGTGATGGGCCGTTACGCAGGCTGGATTGCCATGGCCGCTGGCATTTCGGGCGGTGGCGATGTGATCCTTATTCCCGAGATTCCCTTTAATTACGAAAGCGTCTGCGCGAAGGTTGCCGAGCGCGAGCGCGAGGGCAAGCAATTCACCCTGGTGGTCGTCGCCGAAGGGGCGCGCGCCCGGGGCCAGGACTATGTGACATCGGGCCAGGCCGAATCCAACCGGGAAGCGCGGCTGGGCGGCGCGGGCGCGGTCGTGGCTGCCGAGATTCAGAAGCGCACCGGCAAGGAGACGCGGGTGTGTGTGCTGGGCCACCTGCAACGCGGTGGAGCGCCGACCTCCTTCGACCGGCTCCTGTGCACGCGCTTCGGGGCGCGGGCGGTGCAACTCATCGCCGCGGAGACTTACGGCCACATGGTTGCTTTGCGCCCGCCCGATACCGTGGCGGTGCCGCTCACCGAGGCCATTGGCCGCCTCCGCGCCGTCCCGCCCAACGGCGAGATGGTCGAGACCGCCCGCGCCTTGGGGATCAGCCTCGGCGACTAAGGGCTTGTAATCCGCCGCGGTTCCTGACAGAAATTCACTCAGAGAAGTTGTCACAGGAAATCATCGCATATGGAAATGAACGCAATATCAATCAGTCCTTCAGGGGAAGAGTTTCCGCTGCCGACGCCGGGTGATTACGCGGCCGAGTTTGCCCGCCTGAAGGAGTTGGCTGCCAGGCAACGCAAAGCCGGCAAGGAAATCGTCGTGGTCGTCGGCCTGGGATTCGTCGGGGCCGTTATGGCGGCAGTGGTGGCCGACGCCACGGACAAGAAGGGCCGCCCAACCAAGTTCGTCATTGGAATGCAGCGCCCCAGTACGCGCAGTTTCTGGAAAATCCGGCTGCTCAACCGCGGCGTTTCACCTGTCAAGGCTGAGGACCCGGAAGTCGAACAACTCATCGCCCGCTGCGTCAACGAGAAGCAAACGCTGGTGGCCACGTACACCGAAGAGGCGCTTAAGCTGGCCGACGTGGTCGTGGTGGATGTCCAATGCGATTACCTTAAGGAATCCCTTGGCAATGTCCGTACCGGATCGGCTGAAATGGCCGCATTGGAAGCCTCGATTGCGACAATCGCGGAGAACATTCCGCCCACTGCGCTGGTCCTGATCGAAACCACTGTCGCCCCGGGGACTACCGAGCAGATTGCCTACCCGATCATGAAGAAGATCTTCAAGAAGCGGGGGATTCGTTCCGAACCATTGCTGGCCCACAGCTACGAGCGCGTCATGCCGGGCAAGAACTACGTCGCGTCCATCCGCGATTTCTGGCGCGTTTGCAGCGGAGTCAACCAGACCGCGCGCCAACGCGTCACCCGGTTCCTCAACGAAGTGCTGCACACCGACAAGTACCCGCTGACCGTGCTGGACCGTCCGATCGAATCGGAAACGGCCAAGATTGTGGAGAACAGCTACCGCGCCACCATCCTGGCGTTCCTCGATGAATGGTCAATCTTCGCCGAGCGCAACGGCGTGGATTTGAAGAAGGTGATTGAAGCAATCAAGGTCCGGCCTACCCACTCCAACATCATCTTCCCGGGACCGGGCATAGGCGGCTACTGCCTGCCCAAAGACGGCGGGCTCGGAGTCTGGGCCTACCGGCATATCTTTGGGTTTGAGGACGACATCTTCAAAATCACGCCCCTGGCTATTGACATCAACGACACCCGCTCGCTGCACGCCCCACAGTTGGTCCGGGATGCCCTGCGCAACATGGGCAAGCCAATCGCTTCGGCCGAAGTGCTGCTATTGGGCGCGGCCTACCGCGAGGATGTGGGCGATACACGTTACAGCGGCTCGGAGATCATTGTGCGCAAACTCACCGAGATGGGAGCCGACGTCAAAGTGCATGATCCGTACCTGGACCATTGGTGGGAATTGGAAGCGCAGGACACCTACCCGCTTCCCAACTATAGCTGGGCGCGCTTTTTCCATCGGCAGGCCCAGTTGAAGCATCTGCGCATTGAAAAGGACCTGTGGGCAGCGATGAAGGGGATTGACGCTCTGGTCCTATGCGTGCGGCATGATCCATATCTGAGACTCGACCCCGATCGAGTGGTGAAAAGCGCGGGCCGGCCCTTCGCCGTTGTGGACTGCTTCTGTGTGCTCGACGACGAGAAGATACGCCGCTATCTGGAATTGGGCTGTGAGGTCAAGGGCATGGGCCGCGGACACATCAAGCGGATCAAGGACAGCCTTGATAAGCGGCCGAGCGCGAAGAAGGCGAAGTAGAGGTTAGGCCGATGGGGGCGTGACACTTGTTTGCGGCGCGGGTGCGTTGTCCCTGACGCAAGCCCGAGAAAGCAGGCGCTGCCGCCAACTACCAAGCTCAGCACCAGCCCGATCTACACCCTGAGCGTAGTGAGCGAGGGTTTGTTGGAGCACACAGTTTGGAAGGCGCGCTCGGTACGGCCGAGTAACTAACGATTCGCCAGCGGGGGTCCTCGGAAATCGAGCGAAGAACCTGAAACAATAGGGTTGACGGGATTAGTGCGGCTGTGGTAAAAACGGCCAGATTAAACCTGTGAGGACCGGTTCAGCGTGTGCCGGTCGGGACATTTTTATGAAACGTATCGCCAGCATTACGCTCAGTGTAGTCTTTTTGGCTGCGGGCTATGTCATCGGGAAGGATGCGCCCAATGCCAATCCCTATGCCAAAGTTCTCTCCGTAACGCCGGCTGCGGAGTTACCCGCGAAGGCGGCAGACCTGGTCCGGCAAGCCAAGTCGGCCAACCGCGAAGCCACGACCATCACGGTAGTGAAGAGCGCCGTGGGCATGAACCCGGCGGCGGCGCCGGCCATCGTGGGCGCGGTGGCCCGGGCGGTGCCGCCAATGGCGCCTGTGGCCGCGGGAGCGGCGGCGGCGGAGCAGCCGAAGCAGGCGCGCGCCATCGCGAAGGCTGCGGCAGCCGCTGCGCCATCGCAGGCAGGCGAGATCGTGGTAGCGGTATGCCGGGCGGTGCCGAAGGATTTTCAGGGCATCGCGGTGGCGGTGTCGCAAATGGTGCCTGGAGCGGGCAAGGAAATTGTGGAGGCGGTTCAGACAGTGCGGCCGGATTTGAAGCCATCACTTGAGCGGGCGGTGGCTGGATATGGAGGGAAAGTGGTGTCAGTGGGAGATACGCTCTCGCAGGCGGCGCTAATTGCCCAGTCCCAGAGCGGGTCTGTGGGAGTGATCCAGCCCGAGACGACGACTTTGGCTCGTAGTCCGCTGCTGGGCCGCGGGCCGGGGGTTGGTCCGCCCTATATGCCCCTGACCGTGGCGCCGACCAATGTGACGTCGGGCACTTCGGGAGAGGTTCCGGAAGGCGGGCGCAATTACGCCAAGCCGTAAGGCTTTTTCGGCAATTGATTCGGGAGAATTGACGGGGCTGTCCGGGTTTGCTCCAGCCCCATTCCTACTAAGCCTGATGCTCTTCCTACCGCTTCCTCCTTCGAATTCAGGGTGATTCTATGCTCAAGGTCTATGGATCGATAGGCGTTGGGACGCAAGGAACAGCCAATACAGGTTAAGAAGCACTGAAACACACGACGCGGGAATCCAAGTTTCATAGCGTGATGGTGCCGATGCGTCGGAAGAAGTTATTGAAAGGGCCAATACGGAAGGAGTTAGATCCGGTGCGGCGAGAGTTGGCGGGGTAGGCGGAGGGACAAGCGGCAAAGGGGCGCTACGGGCAGTCGCGTGTGCATGCCGGTGTGGACACTGGAGGCATGGTTGCATCTATCGCACTTGCGTCTGAAGCCAGCGCGGCGGATGCGTCTATCGGACTTTGAACAGGAGGACGATGAGCAACGGAGTGAGAAATGCCTGCAACAGGAGGAAACGCATGAGCACCTGGGCATTGGACCAGCCAAGGTTCTTGCGGCAATGGTCGTGAAGGGGGAAGCGGACTTTGTGGAGCAAAGGTGCCACCCCGACCAGTCGTTTGCCCTTTGCGCCAGCCGCGCTGTCTGCCGGGCCAGGTGAGGTATCGAACCCGAGGCGCCGAAAAGTCCGCAACAGGGCCAGTTTGGCGAGGCCCGTGCCGCCATTCAACAGGACGACTGGCGCTACGACCAGAACCAGAAAGGGATTGCCCGAAGCGAGCACAGCGATGCCCAGCAGCAATCCGAGGTATCGCGAACCGGCATCGCCCATGAGCATTCGGCTGGGCTCAGCGTTGTGCCAGAGATACCCTGCCAACGCGCCGGCGGCCGAGAAGATTAGCACCGCCCAGGCGGCGCCTTCGGGGTTATGCGGCAGAAGCAGGTAGGCGGATATCTTCTTGTGGCCAATGACGCCGTACAATAGAGCGCCCAAAGAAAAGAGCGACAACAAGGTCAGAGAGCCGGCCAATCCATCCACGCCGTCAGAGCAATTGGTGGCGTTCATTGTGATCCAAAGCAGCGCAGTGCCAAGAAGCACAAAGCCAACGGGTGTCAGGATGTAGCTGCCCTTAACAAACGGCAGCCAGATGGTCATAGGTTGTCCCTGGCAAAGAACAAAGGAGGCCAGGGCCGCGACACCCAGATCCAGCAGGCCTTTGCGGACTTCACCCCACGGCAATGCGCTGCGGTCATCGAGGAATCCTGTTAGCATCGCGAGCGCCAGGCAGTCGTTCACCTGTAGCATTTTCCCCGAAAGAGGCACCACCAGGAACAGCACCGGGATAAGTGAGAGCACCATGATAAAGCCGGCGCCGGTAGGTTTGCCGACGGCCACAGTGCTGTTTGGCGTGAACGCGCGACCGCGATCCAACGGCAAGCTGCCGCGCCATCGCCAAAGCGCCAGCCACGAAAGCCACGCGGCCAGAATCGCGCCAATCCCGATCAAGACCAGGTGCGAGCCCAGCAGCCGAATGGGCCCCCAGCACTCGGTAAGCAATGGGGCGAAGAAATAGAGCATTCGACAGTATTATCAACTATAGGAACGACGAGGAGCTTTTTGATAGGCGTGCAACGGAAGCGCGGGAAAATCGGACCTGCGGTGAGACCTTATCCAGCGTGCAATCCTCTGGCGGAGGCCACCGCGGCATTGCCCGGCAGAGCGGTCCAGGAGGCTGCCGACTGGGCCCCCCACCTTTGCCCTGGTGCAAGCGGCAACCAAGCCCGCGACCTTCTCATTCGCACGCATCGGTCCGTGTCTGGCAACACTGATCAGCAGACCTAGCGCGGTCAGCATGCAGACCAGGTTCGAACCCCCATAGCTGACGAAGGGCAGGGCGATGCCTTTGTTGGGGAGGCTGCTGGTCACGACCCCGAAGTTGATAAAGGCCTGGAGGCCAATGAGAATGGTGATGCCGAAGGCCAGCAGTTGACCAAACGGGTCCGCGACCTTCCAGGCGATGCGGGTGCCGTAGAGCAACAGAATCACAAACAGCAGCAGTACCAGGGCCGTGCCAAGAAACCCCAACTCCTCGCCGATCAATGACAGCACAAAGTCTGTCTGCTGCTCGGGCACGAAGCCGTTCTTGTGGCTCCCCGCGCCAAGGAAGGTGCCGCACCAGCCGCCGCTGCCGAGCGCCAGCAGGGAGTGCCAGCCTTGCCAGCCAACGCCGTCCCTGTATTTCTCCGGGTCGAGGAAGGCCAGGAGCCGATCCATCCGGAGTTGGTTCCGCAGCAGGAGCCAGACAGACAGCTCGCCTCCGATGATCGCCGTGGACAAGAGATAGCCCCAATGGCTGCCGCCAACGGCAAGCATGGCAAGAGCCACCGCTGCCAGCAAAGCCGTTGTGCCCCAGTCCGGCTCGAAAAAGACCAACAGCCCAACAATGCTCGCCATAAGCCCGGGAAAGAGGAAGCCGGCGGTTCGCTCGTGCATCCGAGCCTGGTGGGTGGCGCAGTGATCGGCCAGGAAGATAATCAGAGCGAGCTTGGCAAACTCGGATGGCTGGCCAAAAGGCAACCAGCGGAAGGCGCCGTTCCTGGCCACGCCGATGCCTGGCACGAGCGTGGCGGCCAGTAGAATGCAGGCCAGACCCAGCAGCCATTTCGGCGCATGAAATCGCCGGAGCAGCGGGTAAGGGACCAGCGCAGCGACCGTGCAACAGACAGCACCGACGGCCAGCCAGCACAAGTGCAGGTACAAGCGAGTGAGCCGTGGTTGCCAGGTCGTCGAGCTGTAGAGGGCCAGTGTCCCTAAAAGCAGCAGGATGCCGACCACCAGGAGCAGAATGGCGGTGAGCCTTTTCACCGTCTGGAAGCACTGGCAAGTGCCTTGCTCGTGCGCGGTGCCGCGCCCGACCTCTGGGTTGTGGCGGCACGAGCCGTTGAGGCTTTGGCGGGTGTTGACCGGGCCAGCGCCTTGCCGGGCAGCGCACGCACGACCTTATCCGCCGGGATCTCCAGGCAGGCGGCGACTTGTTCGGCGATGGAGCGGAACACCGGCGCCACCACAGTCCCGGCGTAGTAGCCGTTTTGGGGCTCATCCAAAGCTATCGAAATGACGACGCGTGGGGTATCGGCGGGGAGACAGCCGATCATCGAGGAATAGTAGCGCCCGGCCACGTAACCGTTCGTATTAGACTTTTGGGCGGTGCCGGTCTTCACGCCGGAGGTGTATCTGTCCAGGGCAGCCAGCGCGCCGGTGCCTTCGGGTGAGACGACAGCTTTCAAGGCTTGCCTGACTTGTTGCGCGGTTCGAGGACTTACGACCGCGCGCACCAATTGCGGCTGGAATTGCCGGAGGAGCTGCCCTTGGGGCGATTCGATCCGGCTGACCACATAGGGCCGCATCAGGCGACCCTCGTTGGCGATCGCGCACATGGCGGTTGCCATCTGCAATTGGGACATGCTCATTCCCTGGCCGAACGCGGCGCGGGTCAGGGTCATCGTGTCCCAGGTGTGCGGCGGGTCAATCCGACCTGGCGTTTCGGCGGCAAAAGCAATGCCGGTGCGCTGGGCCAAACCGAAATTGGTCAGGCAGCCATAGACCCGCTCCGGCCCCAGCGCCAGGGCGATCTTTGCGAAAGCAATGTTGGACGACTTAATGAAGGCCTCCAGCAGCGTCAACAGCCCATGCGGCGCATGGTCGCGCACCACCACCTTGTTGACCACGAAGCGGCCCTGTTCGCAATGAATCCTGCTCTCTAGCGTCATCAGTCCCTGATCGAGCGCTCCCGCCAGGAGAATGAACTTCAGGGTGGACCCAGGTTCGACCATATCGGTGAAAACCGTGTTCCGCCAGGTTTCCGGGTCTGAGTCGCCCGGATTCTCCGGCGCAAATCCCGGGCAAGAGGCCAATGCGAGGATTTCACAAGTCGTGGGGTTCATGACGATGGCTGAGGCGCCGCGGGCGCGGTACCTGACCCGGGCATCTGCGAGCGCCTGCTCGACGATTTGCTGCAGGCGCAGGTCAATCGTCAGGACCACATGGTTGCCATCGGCCGGCAACTCGGAGCGCGTCCGATGCGCAGGCAGTTCATTTCCGACAACGTCCTGCTGGGAGAGGCACAGGCCATTCTTCCCAGCCAGGAACTGATTGCATCCGCGTTCTATTCCGCGGACGCCTGTCAGCCCGGCGCGGGTTGTGTCCAGCGAAACGAAGCCCAGCACCTGGCAAAGGCTCTCCCCACAGGGGTAAACCCGTCGCTGCTCGTCCCGGGCAAAGAGAAGTTGCCGGCGCAGTTTCCGAAGTGCCACCGGCTCGCCTGCGCTGAGCTTGGCTTCGCTGAAACCGTAAGTCTCCCGTTTCAGCGCCGTGGTGATGGATCGCCATTCCCCGACCGGGACATTGCGTCGGAGGAGCAGGGCCTTCTGCTGTTCAACGTTGCTGCGGCTGGCGCGTTCCCAGCAAGCGCGCACGCGATTGGTAAGTTCTTCAGCCGGGATTCGCAGCAATGGTTCGAGGGACTCCGCTACCTGGTCCAGCCGGTTGGAGCAAAGCCCCGGAGTCACGTAGATCGCCTTGACGGGAGTGGAAAGCGCCACAGTAATTCCGTTTCGGTCCCGAATTTCGCCCCGTCGGGCCTCAAGCGTCCGGGCGGTTTGGGAGAATTGCCGCGCCTTGGCCAGGAACTCGGGGTGCCGCCTGATCTGGATCTCAAACAGCCGGCCGAAGATCAAGAAGAAGCCCGCCAGCACACCGATGATGATCGCCCCCAGGCGCCGGTATTGCAGGGGCCTGAACTCCGTGGCGTCGCGGGGACTTGGCATAACCCTGAAACAATCAGCCACCCGTGCCCCCACGGCGCGTGTGCGTCCTGGCGTCCGCCACCTGTGGGCGCCGGCTCGGCGCAGCGGCCCTGGCCGATACCGGCTTGGTGTCCCGGCCACGGGCCGACTCCCCAGCCTTGCCAGTCACTGTCCGTTGAGCTGAATCGGCCCGCCCCAAACCAGCCGTCGGCTGCAAGACCCCCAGTGCCAACCATCGGGCCTTCTCGCATTCCAACGACCGGCAGGCCTGTGTGACCGCAGTAAGTTCAGTCTCCTTCTGACGCAATTGTCGGCCGAGGTTGTGCTTCTCCCGAGTATACGTAATGTGCTGCGCACCGAATACACCAGCGAGGACCGTCAGCACGAACAGGATGACGAGCGATTTTAACACGCACGCCTCCACCCTGCCTGCCCACCCTGCCGGCTGCGACCGCACATCCTCCACGGCACCAGCCTCAAGCGCGGGACGGACCGGGGCAAGGTCCACCGGCGCGGCCGAGACCAGATAGGGCAGGCGTCCCGATTCCGCGAGTCGAAACGGGTTGCCCCCTCGCAAAAAGCAGAACGCCCCCGGGCCGACAGAAAGCAGGCAAGCCAGCTTCATATGTTGATGGCCTTTAGCGCCTCAGCGATCTGCAGGGCGTCGGGGTTTGCCAGCGTGGCGGCGTAGCGGGCAGGGCTCCAGATCTCGAACTTGTTCATCCGCCCGACCAGCAGTGCCTCGCTTTCGATCCCCAGCCCCCGGGCGGCCTCCTCCGGCAACGGCAGCCGGCCGTAACTGTCCAGCGATCTGGCAAACGTGCTCGAGCCGAGCAGCCGCTCGACCGTGGCGACCTGCTCGTCAGTCAATGAAAGCCCCTCAAGGTTCCTCAGCAAAACCTCCCAGCGGGAAGGTGGCAGCACCAGCAAATACTGGCTCCTGGCCAGCGGCCATACCAACACCATGAGGTCCCGGGAAGAACCGGACGGCCGCCACTCGACTGGCAGGATGACGCGCCCATGGTCAACACCGCGAAGATGCTGCCCAAGGTACAAACAGGACCCGTTATTCACAGTCGCTGATTTGCCTGTTGCCGGTCGCATTATGGTCTCCAAAACTCACCAAGTAACACCATTATTCACCAATTATCCCCAAACCGGCAATGCAAACATGCTCACACCTTATTCACAATGTTATTCACAACCGCGCGGCCTCGGAACGCCCGGCGCCCCTTCGAGGCTCATTGGCCGTGGCAAGGGTCGCACACCCGGATGAACATGATCAATCCCACCGGCGCGGCCGACGGCCAGTCGAACCCGAGACACACCGTATCCACACCGTATCCACACCGGATACACACCGTAGGTTCACTCTGATAACCCACTGGCGTCTCGGAAGATACGCAAGTTCCCCTCCCCAGGCAGCCTCGAAATCAGCATAAGTAACTGCTCCACCAAGACTTATGACGCTTTCGGGAGCCAGCCAGCGACTTCCAGACCCAGTGGTCGCGCAGGAGCATCCGCGTCGCAACAGCTATCTGCTGCAGCGGAAGAAGGACAGGGTCATTCTGATTACCAACGGACATTTTGCCGGCTGCCCGGATCACGCATGGTTGCCCCGCCTGGAATTGCTGACGCGCACCCTCGACGCCGTAGAGGAATGTTTCCGTCGCGGCGAGGATTTCGACATCACAGTGGACGACGGCCGGCCGATCAACGGCCACTGGCGCGTAGTGAAACCGAGCGAGAAGGAGTGGATTTCGCACAAAGGCACAGTCGTTGGTAGATGCCGCTGGCACCAAACACGCCTGTGTTACGCGGGCGCGCCCCGACGCTCTCCGGACCGGGCGTCAACACTGGCATCGGCAGTTTTGCCGATACCCGCCCTGTGCGATTCTGCTACACTGAGCCAGTTCTAATGCAAATGGCTTAAGCACTATCTACTGGCTAACTATGAAGCGAATCATCTCCCTCCTTGCAGTGCTAACCCTTGTTGGCGCCACGGTGGCCATCGGTCAAATCAACTACAGTGGTGGAACCTACTCTGAGAATTTTGACACCATCTTAAACACTGATGGAAACGGAACCACCATGTCCGGCGTGGGAAGTGTTGGCGCACAGGATGCCATTCCCACACTCACCACCTGGCGAGCCGCCAGGGTGGGTGGTACAGGCACGGGCACCTTTGCCCTGTTCGCTGATTGGGGCGGTTCAGGGACCGGGAGATTATATTCGTACGGGACCACCGCCGGCTCGCCTATTTACTACGAACGAGCGTTGGGCAGCGTTGGGTCTGGCACCACTATACCTGGGTTTGGCACCTATTTCATCAATGCCTCGGCGGAAACCTACGCGTCCCTTACCTTCAATTTCGACCGTGAAGTGTGGCGCAACCAAAGTGCCGCTGCGGATCAAAGCCTGACCTTCTCTTATGGGCTTCTGTCCGGGGGCGGTGGAATTACAGCCGATAACTTTCTCACCAGTGCTGGCATGACCGCTTATCCCGCCCTCAATGCGACTTCTCCGGCCGCCCTTGGAGGCGTAGCTTCTGCCGGCCGCGATGGGAATGCCGAGCCCTACAAAGCCCATGTGTCAGCAACTATCACTGGCATAAGTTGGGCCCCCGGCGACACGCTGTTCATCCGGTGGAGCGATGCGGACGACACGGGCACCGATGCCGGCATATCGATTGATAACCTGACTTTGGTCGCGGTCGTCCCCGAGCCTTCCTGCGGCCTCTTGCTTGGTTTGGGGGTTGCCGCCCTGGCTCTCCTGCGCCGCAACAGCCGCTAACTTCCCGCGTTCACGTCGCCGGCAAGGGGCAGCCTCCATCGAAATGCCGGACGTTTAGGGCGAGCGCTCGCAAACTCAACGGTGTGCGAGCCGTCAACTGACTCGGCACACCGGCTGGGGCTGGCCGGCGAAAGTCTGCACCATCAGCCGGTCTTGCGGGAGACGCGTGCGTCCAGAGGCAATTCCCGCAGCGTGAAAGGACCGACGAGCGGTAACGCCAGCCTGGCGAGGCTAGGTGAGCAGCCGGACCTCAATGAAGGACTCGTCATCAAAAACCTCCGGGGTCACCGGTCGTGCGGGAATCGGCTTCTTGAAGATGATCTCGGCCATGACGAAGCCGGGCTTGGCCAGCCACTCGGGGTGGGCGCATCGGACGAATCGGTTCCAGATGAGCGTGCCGTAACCATCCATGCCGAAGCAGGCCAAAAAATCACAACCCAGGCCAGGCACGCGGTTGACGCGCAGAAAGAAGGCGATTGTGGACTTGCGCTTCGGGTCCGCCTTGACCGCCTCGACCCCAACGTGGTGTATCTGAATCTCCGCGCAGCAGTACTCGTAAACCTCGATGTCCTCCCAGAACTCCGGGTCTTTCACCCGGAGGCGGCTAGCCCCGTAGGGCGACAGGATTATGCGTTTGCGTGTGCAGTACTTGAAGTAGCGCCCGAGGGCTTTGAAGAGCGCGGCCTCCAGCTCCGTCTTGGCCGCGCGGATGATCTTCCGGCGCCGCCGCATGGTGCCGCCCGAATCGTCCAGCGGGGGGCGGGTGGGCAAGATTAGCAGATCGGTGGGCTGCAATGGTGGAAAAGCCGACAGCGGCCGCTCGTCGTTCGGGTATAGGTAAATGGTGGTGCCAAACTCGTAGCCCAGTCGGGGCAGCGGCGTGGTCAGCTCGCAAAACGCGATGCCATCCCGCCCCTTGAACAGCTTGGCATCCTCGTCGGCGGGAGCGTTAGAGTAGGTGAGTCGGAGGAAGCGACCGATGTGATCCGCCATCCCACCCTGGGTTGGAAGGGGCACTTGCATGCGCCCAGGTTACCCGCGGAGGTGGGCACCCGTCACGTACTTTCGCAGATAAATGATCCGGAAAGCAAATTCGCGCCCAACTTTTCGCGGCGAAACTCCAATTCAAGCCGAACCGCCGGGTTCCAGCGAAAGACATTTCGAAACAAGGAGACGCGCGAAAACGCGGCGTCGTATCATGGGCGGCACGCTGAATGAACGCGCAGTCGAAGAAATTCCAACCGCCGACGCGGTGCCTCGTTGGGTGTGCCCGAGGGGAGTTTCAGGAGACATTCCTTCGCGCGCGGAGGAGCGCGGTGCAGAAACTGCCGTGCCTGCCGGCGAAAATGCGCGCACACGCGCGGGTGGGGAAAAGGATGTTGCGCGTCATGGTCACGCGCTCCCTGTGCGGTAAAATTCACTCGCAACTTGAGCGGTGCCGCGGCCAGGCCGCAGCAACCGCAGAACAGATGCAGCGGCGGCGAGTCCGCCAACGACGAACACGATTATGACAAATGAGTCGCAGCAAGTCCAGTTGATAGTGGAGGAGGTCGGCTCCCAGCTGGCGCGGGGCGGGGCAGGCTGTGCACCCGAGCGTGGTACGCCTGTGCCGGGGGCGCTCGCGCTTCCGCCAGGCCTGGCCTGGCTCCAGTCGGGCGCCGGGGGCATCCCCCGGATTTCCACTTCGCCGCCAGGCGACGCGGAGAATGCGGTGCTCATCGAGCAGGTCGCTCAGGGGTGGCAGACCCGGCTGTTGCTGGTCGCCGCGAGATCCGGCCGCGTCCACGTCAACGGCCTGCCCGCGCCGCGGTTCAGCCTGCTCAAGGAGCGGGATACGTTGCGGCTGGATGGGGATAGCCTGGTCCATGTGACGGTCTTCAACCGGCCGGTGATCGGTCCCGCCCCTGCCGCATCGCTCGGCTCGGAGTGTCCCGTCTGCCGGGTGCGCTTCGCCGCATCCATCCGGTGCTATATCTGTGCCTGCGGCAACCCGACGCACTTTGAAGAAGGTGGCGACGACTGTCTGCAGTGCGCGCTGTTGCGGGTCCGGTCCGGGTGCCCCTACTGCGGGCGTCCGATGGTGCTCGAGCCCGGCTACACCTACTTGCCGGAAGGACTCCATGAATCGCTTTAATCAATTTCGGGAGTGCCTGCTGGGCGGTCGGCGCGGCCTGGCGCGCCTGGCGCCTCTGGCCGCTCGGCTGCCGGCGTTTGTCGGCGGTCGCGGCGACGCGGTGGACATCCTGCGCGGCTTGCGCGTGGCGGTGGTGGGGCTGGGGAGCGTCGGCATGCGGATTGCCGAACACTTCGCGCGCCTGCAGGTGGCGGAGCTGTGGCTGGTGGATCCGCGGCGCTGCAAGCCGGAGAGCATGCTGACTCATCCCATCACCCGGCTCATGGACCTGCCCAAGGCCACTTTTGCAGCCCGGCTCTGCAAGAGAATCAGCCCCCGGACACGGGTCTTCGCGTTTGTCGGCCTGGTCCAGGACCTCTGGCTGGATGCCTTTGCCGATGCGCATCTCTGTGTCATGGCCACCGACAACCTGGCGGCCGAAGTCGAATTCGGCCGTCGCTGCCTGTCCCTGGGAAAACGCCTGGTGCACGCCGCTTTGCACGGCGACACCCTGACTGTTCAAGTCCGCGTCTATGACAACGCGGACGGTCAGGGTCCCTGCCCGGCGTGCTCCTTTGGCGCAACGGAATGGCAATTACTGGCCGAGCAGGTGCAGTTCAGCTGTGACGGCAGCGCATCGGCCAGCCCCGCGCCGCGTATTTCCGCTCCCCCCACAATCAGCACAAGCAGCTTGTGCTCGCAGGCTTCGGACCTCGCGCTTAACCAATCGCTCCGTCTGGCGCTCGGGCTCGGCGAGGCGGTCGGGGACACCATAGTGGAATATTGCGGCTTCACTAATCGCATGCTGACTTCGCGCCTGGTGCGCAATCCCGATTGTCGCGGCGAACATGTCCGCTTCGCTCTGGTCCGGGCGCGCGCGCCGTTGCGCAGCTACTCTTTTGCCCGGCTGGCGAGTGAATTCCTGGCGCCCCCAGGCGACCGCTCGGCAACGCTGACGGTGGGTGGCGTGGACTGGATCGAGCGCGGGCTTTGCGGCTGCGCTGAGCCTCCTCCCGTCCAGCGCTTCGTGTCGGCCGGCCGCGGCACGGCGGGGCGTTGTGGGCGCTGTCGGACGCTTATTCACACTCAGCCGTTCACTTCGCACCAAACCATACCGGCCTCAATGCTCGGCCCCGTTGCCGCCGTTCCGCTCGGATTGCTGGGCGTGCGCAAGAGTCCGTTCGTCCTCCTGCGCGGCGCTGACGCGGCCGTTCTTGTCCAAGACCCCCGCCGGGTTTTGCCCCTGCCATGAAAGCCAAATCCTCTCCCGCAAGCATCACCCTCGATCCGGCCTCGCTCGCGCAGGTGCAGCTTGGGGCCCGCCACACGGCCATGCTCGATGCTGCCCGGTTGGAATGTGGTGGCAATGCCCCCTGGCGTCATCGCAAGCAGGCAGAGGCGCTTGAGCTGTGCCGGCTGGCTGAGGCCAGCGGGCGCATGGTCATTGGTCAGATTGATCTCCGCGTGGAAATCCGCGTGGACCTGCTGCTGCAAGTGACCGTGGCCTGCCTGCCAAATCCCTCCGAGCCACCGGTGGTGGCGGAGGCTGCGCGCCTGGGGGTGACCTACCGAGAGGAGGCCGTCGTGCTCCCGCAGCCCGGTTTCTCCTTCGTGCAGATCCTGGCGCCGCAGCAGGTGTGGAGTCCCAGCGTGAGCTCGGGACTGGTCCAGGCATTGTGCCTGGGCACCAAGCTGCCCGCCGGCATCCCGCTGCGGGAGATCATCCTGATGACCTACGGTGCGCTGACGATGATGAGTACCCAGATGGATCCCGCCAATTCGGCGGGCGTCCTAAACGTAGCAGCCGCGGAATGGTTCCAGCGAAACCCGTCCTGGATTCCCTTGTCAAACGCCCCATTTCTCAAACCTGCCGAGGCATCCGTATGAACTTCGCCGCTACCCCAACGCTGCAACGCGCCCCAAAACGGTGGGCCCAGGCCCTCGTCAAACTCGGCTTCTCTCCCGCCGGCGGCGTATGGCGCCGAAAGGAGATGCTCGCTCGCATTGAGCCAGATTGGCTGATTCTGGAGACGGCGCACCTTTCCTGCAAGGCACGCCAAAGCAATCCCGCCCCCGGGCACCGCGGCCTTTGGAAGCGAGTCGCCTGCAAACACGACCAGATGCTGGCGTTCGAGATTCCCGCCGCCCTTATAGCCGATGGCGCTGAGCCAGACGAAACTATGGACGCTGGCGAAGACCTGGCGGGGGCGCTCGTCGAATGGGCCCTGGCCAGCGCCAACGGCAATATCCCGAGGGGGTGGCAGCCTCCAGGCGCCGAGCTTATATCCGCCTGGCTCCCGCCGGGGGCCTTGACGGTCCAGGCAGGCGGCCTGGTCCGCCAGGGCGAGTCGTTGCTGGGGCCCGACCGTTGGGCTCTGCGCTTCCCTATTCTGCCATCCGTTCCAGCGGAACTTCCGCCAGACCGGCGGCGTGCCCTCGACCTGCTGGCGGCCGATGCGCAAAGCCAGTGCCGCATGATTCGCGTCGGATGGATGGAGCATCCCGACGGCGTGGCCCTGACGGCTGCGGTCGATTTTACCGGGGCGCCTCACGCGGAGTACTTATTTTTGACCGGCTTGGAAGGGCTGACGCAGGCCGTCGCCCGGCTCGTCGAAACGGCAAACCTCCTCGCAGACGCGACGGTGACGTTGCGGGCGCTGGAGGTTTGCCGCGTCTGAAACCACAAAAATAGAAAGGAATAACGATGATCGACACCACTGAACCGTTGGCGGTTGCGCCGCGTCGGCGCGATGGCCCCTTCCGATTCCACGCCCGTGACGTGACCGGAAGCTATAGGATGGAAATCACGGATGTTCAGCGCGGCACGCCTTCCGGCGCCGTTGCGCAGTCGCTGGCATTCCGCATGGATCTGCCGACGAATGTGCCATGGTCTCTGCGCAATGACCGGACCGGCGTGTGGCTGCGCGACGATGTCGCCCTCGACGAACAGGTCAAGGACGACGCGGAAGCCCAGTTGACGCTCACTCCCAAGACGCATTTGGGGGGCCACAGGGGCTGAGGGAAACAAAGGGGACCAGGCGGGGCGGCCTCACCGACGGGCCGCTCCCGCCTCGGTCTCCCTCCCCAACATCGTGAATCACCACATTTGGCCAAGGGTAGTCGGCCGCGGCGGCCACACGACGTGCCCGCGCGTGTCGTTGGTGACTTGCCATGTCGCCTGGCGCGCCGCTTTCGTGGCCTCGCGTTTGCATACCGGCCCGGCCGCGCCGGGCCACTCCGGTCGGAAGCCCGATTGGCTGGCGCGTATGGCTCAGCGTCACGGGTGGTTCCGGGTCCTGCTGCACTTGGCTGCGCTTGCCCGCACGAGGCGCAACTTCCGGTGGCACTTGAAATGCATCTGGCGCGAAATTCATGAATCCCCCACCACAAAGTAGTTTTTGCCAGCTCTGCATGCCGCACCAGCTCGAAGTCCTGGTGCGCGCGGAGGCGTCAGGCCCGCCGCTTGCGCGCGAACCCGTGCGAGTGGCGGACGTGTCCGAGGCTGTGAGTGAGGTCTGGCGCGACCAGTGCTTGCGGCGCGGCCACCCTGATCAGCCCTTGGCGAATCTTCCGGTCGTCCTGCTGCCGACCTTTTCCACCGCCGATGAGCGTGGGCGATGCAGCGGGTTTGAGCTCGAGGTGCACTTGCCCAATGGAAATGTAGGACGCCAGAAATTCGGCCTGAAATCCCTGCGCCCGGTTGCCGTCCGCGCGGCGGAGAGATTGTTGCGGGCCGGGATCCTCGGTGAGGGCACGCACTACTACTACGAACTGGCGGTCGTGAAAGACCAGACACCTGCGGCCTCGCCCCCCGCCCACGCTCCCGCGTTTTCGCTGAAGGCAAGCACCCCGCCGCCTGCTTTCCTGCGGACGCCACTCCGGCCCTTGTTGCGGGCCGCGAAGGTGGTGGGCACGCTGGACGACGAGGATTTTCCGGTGTTCTTCACCGCCACCGCCCTAGCCAAAGCGGAGTCGTGCTCCCGCCAAGGCGCACTAGCAGTTCCCCCAGTCGAATCCGGCGGAGTGCTGGTCGGCTCGCTGGCCTCCTGTGAAATTACCCGGGAGTTCTTTGCGCTTGTCACCGATATCCTCGAGGTCGTCGAGGCCGAGCAGGAAGCGTTTAGTCTTGCCTACTCGGGGCCGAGTTGGACCCGCATCCAGGCGGTCATGAAGGCCCGGCAGTCAGCTCACCCGGACCAGGCGATCAGGCTGCTCGGCCAATGCCACGGGCACAACTTCCTGCCCGCTGACGGCAACCGCTGTGATCAATGCGACAAACGGCCAAACTGCGGATTGTCAAGTGTGTTTGTGTCCGCAGACGACCAAAATTGGATGCGCGCCGTATTCGCCCGGCAACCCTGGGCGCTCTGTCTGATCTTCGGCCTGAATGCCCGCAAGGAGCCCGTCCAGCAGCTGTACGCCCTCAAAGACGGTCAATGGCAGGCCCGTGGCTATTTTGTGCTGCCTGATGCTGAACGACCGGCAGTTACCCAAGGCACTGCTCCAACAATTGAAACCCAATCAAAGAACGCGCTATGAACCCACACCTGAATCCCCTGCTGGTCATGCTCGCCGATCAGTCTGTTCCGCTGCCTCACCGCGTCCTGATGCTGCGGGAATTGCTCCAGAATACGACGCCGGAGACCGAGCCGCTGATTGGGGCGCTCTTTGAGACGCTCACAGCGAAATCCAGCGACGCCGTATACAAGGACAAAGTCCGCAAGCTCGATGCCCAGCTCAAGGAAATCCGTGAAGGTCCAATGCGCCGCGCCACCTTCATTGAGTTGGCGAAAATCAACGGTGATGCCGTGTCGCAGGCGCTGGTTGCCCTTGACGATGGCACACTGGCCTACGCCGTGGTGGTGGATGAAGAGCCGCTCAAGAAGCTCCGTCGGGGTGACCCGGTCATACTCGACGGCAAGGCCCGGGTGCTGGTGGACCGGGCGCCCGGCGCCGTCGGCGTGGGGGATGAGGCGCGCCTGGAGCGCAAAATAGATGACCAGCGCATCGAAGTTACCTCGCGTGGCGAGGAGCGCCTGGTGGTGTGGGCTGCCGCCGGCTTGATCGACGATGTTGACGCGGGCAAGGTCACTCCCGGCTCAGCCATCGTGCTCGGCTCGCGGCAAACGATCGGCCTCGCCGCGCTTCCAAACCAGGATCGTCTGGCTAACTTCCGTTTCCTCGACAAAGGACCCGTGCCGGACGTCCTCGTCGAGCGCGACATTGGTTGCCCGCCCAAAGTCATTCGCGAGGTGGCGGAGCACATCCGCCAGGAAATGACCCAGCCGGAATTGCGCCGCCGCTTCCGCCTGCGCCCGTGCCTCATGAAGCTCCTCTGCGGCGTCAGCGGTTCAGGCAAGACCCTTGCAGTGCAGGCCATCCATCGGCTGATGTACGAGACTATGAGCGATGTGACCGGCGTGCCCATCGGGCAGCTTCCCTCGCGCGTCTTCCATCTTCGCCAGAGCCAGGTGCTCAGCAAGTGGCTGGGCGAATCGGACAAGAACGTGGACTGCCTATTCAATGAAATCGAGCAGTTGGCGGACCAGGACTACACGGCGCCCGACGGCAGGCGGTTTCATCTGCCCGTGCTGGTGATCATCGAAGAGGCGGACGGTATGAGCCGGGCTCGCGGCCAGGATGCCATCTACGACCGTATTTTGACTACGTTCCTCCAGCGGCTCGATCCGGCGCGAGCCAGATTGCGTGACCGGCTGGTTGTCTTCCTTGCGACCACCAACGAACCTCACATTGTGGATCCCGCTTTCCTGCGTCGTATAGGCGGCTCCATCGAGAAGTTCGGCCGCCTTAACCGGCAGTCATTTCGTGCGGTTCTTCACAAACTGATGTGCGGACTGCCGGCTGCCGCCAACAATGGCTCCACCCAGCAGGAGATCTTGCAGAAACACATCACCGATTTGACGGCCTGGCTCTTCGGGCCCAATGCCGATCCGGGCGTGGTGGAACTCACCTACGCAGGCTCCACCACGCCAGTCATCAAACACCGCCGTGATTTTCTCACGGGTGCATTGATAGACCGCGCCGTGCAGGAAGCGGCTACGGAGGCTTGGCGATCCGCACAGGAGGATCCTACCTCCGCGGGGCTCACGCTGGCCCATCTCATGCGCGCGCTCAATAACCAGGTGCTGAGCGTGGTGGGCCAGCTCTGCGAGCAGAATGTCGGCAGCTATACCGATCTGCCTGACGGTGTGCGCGTGGCTTCGCTTCGCCGCATCCCGCAGCCGACCCATTTGCCTATCGAGTTCATCCGCAATCCAAACCTCTAGCAAAACACTAATCTTATGACTGAACGTATTCGACCTCATGCAGAACGTGGCGGCGCCCCGGGCGGCGGGGCGGGCTTGTTTGACGACAATCAACCCTCAACCCAATTGGTGTCCGTCTCAAGCGGCCCATACTTGGAACAGCTGCCGGTGGGCAATATGTCGGTTGGCGAGGTGCGTCGCCGATTCGCTGACCGGTTCGACATCGATCCGAACGCGCAGGCCGTTCTTGACGGCCAACCAGTGGACGATCAGACGCGCATTGGGGCCGGGCAAGCGCTTATGTTCACCCGTCGTGCCGGTGAGAAGGGCTAAGATCCCATGGACACCCTGCAGCTTGAAATGGCCTTGCTCCGGTTGAGGCGCGCGTCGGAAGCCACGGTGGGCAATGCCCAGTTGGTGATTCAGGATACGAAGGCCATCGCCACATCTCCCGAGGGCGCCTCTGCCTCCATGCCCTTGGAACTACTGCTGGGCAAGGTCGCCGCCGGACAAATGAGCACAGGGCCGGCAATCCTGCCGGACGGCATTAAGGCCATAGTATCGCAGGGCCCAATTATCATATGGGCGTGGGAACACCCGCCCCGGGTCTACCAGTTTGAGTGGATTGCCAACGACTCCCCCAGAGCATTCGGCCAGGGCACCAAATACCGCAAAGTGCGGCTGGCCCTGCCTTACGTAATTGTGCTGGCAGTGTTTCTGCGGAGCGATGGCGGGCTGGTTGACCTGCTTCCCAAAAACGAGTGCTTCTTCCGATCAGCACCACTCAAGCGGTTCGAGGACGAGCTGTGTTACCCCGCTCTATTGAACTGCTCAAAATTCAAGCCTCCCGAGGGCCAGCCGCTCTCTTGGATTTGCACGCAGCACCTCCGGCCCACGCCGAAAATGCACAGCAGCAATCCGGGCGAGCGCTTCCTGGCGGGCTTTGAGGCGCTGCGGCACTGCCTGCTCGAAACCGCCTTCAATTATTCTAGTGAACACCACGAGGGGACGAGTTGGTTCAGTGAATCCCGCAAGGTGGACCCACGTCTCAAAACTGTTGAAGCCTGGGAACAGGCCACCGGCAAAGATCCACTGTTCGTGCTTGAAGTGCCCTGGCTGAAGACTGGCCACACGCTGCGTCAGGTGATCGACCGCATCTTCACCAACCTTCATGCGGGCAAACACCGCATCCAATCTGCCGCCGGCATGGCGCGCATGATCTTCAACCATGCTCAATCTTAAAACATCCTCTGTATGAACAGCCCCAACAGCGATCTCCTGACGCCGATCTACCTCAAGACGGACGAGGTGATGGAATGGCCCCAGGACAAAACTTTCTACCTGCTCTCGCGCGACGGGCTATTCCTTTGCCGCAATCACCAGTTCTTCTCGAGCTGCGTGCCGGCGGATCGTTGGCCTAGCGAGCTGGCGGGTCACCGCCAATTCCTCCAATTCGATTACCCGCGTCTGTCGCAGCGCCTGGTCGAGCAAGTCGTCGGCTTCTTCGATATCATTGGCGAGCGCTATGGTTCTGAGGCCGCCGTGTTGTTGGCTTGGAATCGGGACACCAATCAAGTCGAAGTAGTGGTGCCTGATCAAATCGCGACGGTCAGCTCCTCCTATTACGGAAAACCGTATGGCATTGACCTCCACTACGACGTGCCGACCCTTCCTTCGCACCTGTTGCTTATCGGGGACATCCATAGCCACGTGGACGCTCCGGCCTATGCTTCCTGGACTGACAAGGTCGATGAGGCATATCGCCCCGGACTACACTTGGTGGTAGGGCGAATTCTCGATGAGCCGCCGGAGTTTTACTGTGCCGTGGTTGCTGACGGCACTCGTTTCCGGGTGAAGGACTTGGCTTTGGTGATGGAGGGGTACCGCCGAAGACGCCGGGAAGAAGTGCCTCCTGAGTGGATTGCCAGCGTCACCGTAGAACAATGGTCGAGCAAGAGTTATCAAATCAGCCACTCCTCGAGCAGCCTCCGCACTACGCCGCTGCTGGGGAGCGGCTCCGGATGGGACGAAAGTGTCGCCGTGCACCGCGTCAACGCCTTGTCGCCCCCGTTCCCGCCGAACAATCCAACCGGGAAGGGCTCCGCCGCTTCCACAAAATAACCAATGAACAACCACTGCCTCCGCAACCGAATTCTCTGTCCGCGATTGCCCTCGCACCGTGCCGTGAAACTCATCGGCTTGGGAGGTGTCGGCAGCATTGTCGCCCGCTACGGCGCTGTGTTTCTCGCCTCCCTGGACCAGGAAGCCCGGCTCGTGCTGGTTGATGGTGACACGTTCGAGTACTCCAATGCCAGCCGGATGCTCTTCTCCACCTTCGGCAATAAAGCCACGGTGCTGCGCAACGAATTGCTCCCCCGATTCTCTGATTCCACCCTTTCCATTCTGGCGGTTGAGGAATACGCCACCTTGGACAACGTCGCCCGGATTGTCCAGCCTGGCGACATCTGCCTGCTGTGTGTGGACAATCATGCCACCCGCAAGCTCCTGCACGATCATTGCTCGCAGCTCGCTGAAGTATGCCTCATCTCTGGCGGCAACGATGGCGTCGGCAAAGATTCGAGCGGGGCGGTCCGCCGCGGCACCTACGGCAATGTCCAGATTCACGTTCGGCGCAGGGGCAAGAATCTAACCTCCTCACTTATAGAAAATCATCCGGAAATTGCCAGCCCTGCCGACAGCCTGCCGAGCGACCGTAGCTGCACCGAACTGGTCACCTCAACCCCCCAAATCCTCTTCGCAAACCTGGCCGTAGCCTCGGCCATGCTTAACACTCTCTTTCTCCACCTCTCTGGAGCGCTGCACTACGGTGAACTCAGCTTTGATATCGCTGATGGCCTCATGCGGCCGGTAATGCCCGTATACCAGCCCCGTAAGCCCGCTCCGCCAGTGGCAAGAACCCGCTCCCGCGGGACTCTCGTTCGCAGAATCCGGACTTCAAGATCATGAGTGCCTGACAGTGTATGAAGACAATCATAAAGCAGCACACACCGCATACACAGGCGATTATTAAGGCGATCTTTCGTGGGCGGCCCGGAACTCGTCCCCCGCCAGTGTCGGACCACCCTCACCTGAAAAGTTTGAAGCCATACCAGCGGTATTTAACCGCCAGGTTCGCGACCGTGGTCGCCAAATCGTCGTTCGATTACATCAGTAAAGCTCCCGGCACTTGGTTGATCGTAGGGGACCGTCGCAGCGAAATCGCGGCGGACATCCAGTTGATTATGGAGCGCTACGGCATTGGTATCGGGGTGCTCGTCCTCCACCTGCAGCAAATCAATGCCGGTCATATTCCAACTCGCATCACCGTCAACGGCCGAGTTCAGAACCTCGCGCAACCCACCCGCTGTCTCAACGGAGCAGAAGGCGAACGCGTTCTGTCTATCCCCATCCGGCGCTACCGCTCGGACTTCGGCCGCCTGGCTCGGCTCAACGTTGCCAAACCCCGTTCCCTTTGGGAGGCCAGCCGGATCGTCACGCACGAGCGTGACTGCAACCCCTGCTTCTATTGTTCCTGCCCGGAGACCAACCCCGCGGAAGTGATCGTTGACCTGGAAGGCCCCCGGCACGGCCTGTCCCGCCACTACAGTTTCGGCTTCACCTTCGCCCCATTTGGCAATCCGCTCTCCGTCGTGCACTTCCTGGTATGGGACCGCGCCCGGCGACCGCTAAATATGAACCGCGTCCCCATGACCGTCTCTGACCTAGTCAAGCTCACTCGCGAGATCAATCTGTCCATTCGCACATTCTTCGCCGAAACCAGCATCTGTCAGTTTCCGGTGATAGACGGAATTTCCAATGGCTGGGCGGGCAATACTATCTATCATCAGCACTTCCAATTCTTCCAGCCGGAACACTCCGTCCCCTTGGCCCGGGGGCGCCCCCTCGGCCGGAAAGCAGTCATTTGCCGCGACGACGTGACGGTGCACCGACTCTGCTGGCCCGCCCCAGTTTACCGCGTTCGTGCCGACGATGCTTTGAATACCGGCCTCGTGGGCAATGACCTGGCCGGCATCTGGCGCCTCCTGGGCGGCTCGCGCAAAGTGCCCTACAAACCGTTCGCGGACGGGTACACTCCCACCCAAGGCGAGAAAGTGCATGCGCACACGCAGAACCTCTATGTACCCGGTTGCCACCTCGGTGACACCGCATACCTCATGCTGCGCGACCGCGAACGGATCAACTTCCGGCCCGGTGCGGAGAACTACGTTAACCGGGCGAGAGCCTTCCGGGCCCAACGCAAGGATAACATCGGTGTGCTGGAAGCCACCGGTACCCTTATTGTGGATGACGCGGCCAGCTTCCAGGAAATGAAGCAATGGACTCCAACTGACATCTCGCGCCAAATGCGCATGATGGCGGCAGCCATTGCCCCGGAGGAGCGCAAAGTGGCCGAGTTTGAAAACACCATCCGCGACTTGTTCCCTCCCTAGAGGGACCCATGGGAATTGGCAACACTCGGCGTTTTAAGCCGCCCTCAACTGTGTCGTCGGCGTTATTCGCAGACAGGAAACCAACTGTCTCATCTCCACTGCCATCGGCTACGTCAACGCCCCCATAACTGACCTTAACGCGTGGTGGATTCATTTTCATCACGGCACCAACATTGGTGGTCTGTTCCCCGCTCATTACCCCGACTCGATGCCCCTGGGCCGCTTGCAGGCGTAACTACAGCTCCTCCGCAGCAAGCTAGCTTGTGATGGACTGCGATAGGAGGGAGAAGGGGTGGGCAGTAATCGGCGTAAGCCCCCCAGAACAAGCTTCTCCCGCTGCCTTCAATTGGTTGCGGGGGCTGGATTTGAACCAGCGACCTTCAGGTTATGAGCCTGACGAGCTACCGGGCTGCTCCACCCCGCGATCCCAAAGAACACTCCTATAATGCCCAAGCGTTGCCGCGGCGCAAGCGCTTTTGTGATGTTTCTTTCCGGGTTGAACGCGAACGAATGCCCACCGCCGTCAGACCGCAGGCGGGAACCACGCCGGGTTGAGCTGCCGGAGCGCGTTGAGCATGAACTGAATCGCGACCGCCGACAGGAGCAAACCCATTATACGCACGGTGATGTTCATGGCGATGGGGCTGAGCCAGCGCGCGCTGCGGGCGGAGATGCGGAGGATCAGGTAGCTCGCCAGGCAGACGGCCAGGATGCATGGGTAAAGGGCCACGCGCTGACCGAACGTGGTCGCCTGGTTGTGGAGGAGGATGGCGGTGGATATTGCGCCCGGGCCGGCCAGCATGGGGATTGCGAGCGGCGTGATGGCGATGTCCGTCTTCTCGGCGCCCGCCGCCGTCTCCTCCGAGGTTTCCTGGACGCGCGAGCGCTGTGCCCGCAACATATCAAGCGCCACCAGCAGCAGCACAACGCTCGCGGCGAGTTGGAAGGCGGGCATGGTGATGCCAAGGAACTTGAAGATCCACTTGCCCGCGATGGCAAAGGCCAGCAGCACTCCCGTCGCCACACAGCAGGCCAGGCGCGCCATCTTGACGCGCTGTTCCGGCGTGTCGTTGGGTGTCATTGCGAGAAAGGCCGGCACCGCCGCGAGCGGATCTACAATGACGAAGAGGGAGCTGACTGCCAGCAAGATGTATTCGGGCAGGCTCATGGCGAGCACGGCGCGAAGATCGCGTCCTTCATGCCGTGGATGATCTTTTTGTCGGCGGGGCAGATGGTGGCCAATACGCCTCCCAATTCGGCGCGCGCCTTGTCCGCGTCGCCGGCCACGAAGTAATAGGGACAAAGGCGGGCGCGCCCCTTCAGGGGCACTAGCTGGTTGCGCTCGAAATCGAACCACTGCGCTTCGACCAGTCCCGGTTTGTGGTATCGCTGCAAGACCCGTGGTGTCTGCGCGAAGTTCGCCAGGGCCTCATCCACCGCCGCCGACCAAGCCGCGTGTGAAAGGTCGCTGCCGAGATAAACCCCGCGCGCGCCCCAAGCGTGGGCTGAGAATCCGGACACCTTCAGGATCAGCTCGCGCTCTTTTTGGGACAGCGCCTTGAGCTGGCGCCAGTCCGTGAGGTTCAGCTCCGGGATGGCGCCGTGCGGGGGGAGGGGAGCGGGGTCAACGGTCCAGGTGTAAGGGACCAGGCGCAGCAGCCGTGAGAAAAAGCTTTCACCCAGCTCCTGCCGCCAGAAGTCACGCAGGTTTCGGTTCCACAACAGCGCGAAGAGCAGCTTCTCCTCGAAGAGGGGTTTGGGCGGCGGCGTAAGTCGAATTCGCCTGGCCGCGGCCAGCTCGAAGATCGCCTTGGCGTTCCGCACGTTCGCGACATCGAACAGCTCGAAGAACCGATAGACGGCGTCGCCGTCGGCGAACGCGCTGAACGTTGTGTCCTGCACTTTGAATCTGTCGGCGCCTAATTGGCTTGCCATCCAGTTCATCTCGGGCCGGTAGGTGGCCGCCTCTTCAGACACGACAATATGAGCCGCGGGTGCATTTCCAAAGATGCTGGCGAAGCCGCGCAACATCCCGTCCGCACCGCCGAGGACCTCCGCGCCCATTTGCGAATAAGTTTGATTAAGCCAGCCGGTGAGACCGATGCCGCCGGGGACAGAGTCGAGCTCGGTGACGCTGAGTCCGTGCTCGGTGATGAGCAGGTCGGGGCGAATGACGCGAGGCAGCTCGTTTTTCAGGGCTGGCGCGCGCTGGAGTTGGATGAGTTCGGCGGGCTTGCCTTGATCCAACCAGCGGGCTACCCACTCGGGTTGCTGGCCTTCCACGCTCTTGCGGTAGAGCAAATTGACGGCGCGATAAAACTGCAGCAGCACACGCCCCAGAGATTCCACCTCCTTCGCCACGGCGGGGCCGAGAGAGCAGGGGATTGGAGAGGTACGCCAATCATGATCTGCGAACAGGCCCGCCGGCGGCAGTCGCTCGCGAATAAAGCGCGCGCGGTCGGTGGCGTCGGGAGGGGCGGCGATCATGGGTGCTGGGGGCCTGTCATTAGCACCCCGCTTCGGTGCCGATCAGATGCGTCGGTCTCATATCCGTTTCCCGGGCGAGCCAATCTCAGGCGCGCACTTGTCCGGTGCCAATCCCGACCCACTTGTAGCTGGTTAGCTCCGCCAGTCCCATGGGGCCCCGCGCGCCGATCTTGTCGGTGCTGATGCCGATTTCGGCGCCCATGCCGAACTCACCGCCGTCGGTGAAGCGGGTCGAGGCGTTCCAATAGACGGTGGCGGAATCCACCTCGCGGAGGAATTGTCGCGCGCGGGCCTCATCCCGCGTGACGATGCTGTCCGAGTGGGCCGAGCCATAGTGGTTGATGTGGTCAATCGCCTGCCTCACCCCGTCCACCACTCGCACGTTGAGAATACAGTCGTTATACTCGGTGAACCAATCCTGCTCCGTCGCGCGCCGGATTTGGGAGGCCGGTGCCCGGCCTTCGGACCTCAGGATGGCTTCCGCGTCGGCGTCCACCCGCAACTGGACCTTGTTCTCGCCCAGCCGCTGTGCCATGGCCGGCAGGAAGGCTTGCGCGATCTTGCGGTCCACCAGCAAGGTTTCCATGGCATTGCACACCGCGGGGCGTTGCACCTTGGCGTTGAGGGCGATCTCTCTGGCCATCTCCAAATCGGCCGCAGCGTCGACGTAGACGTGGCAGACACCTTTGTAGTGCTTGATGACAGGCACCTTCGAGCACTCGGCCACGGCGCGAATAAGGCTTTCGCCGCCGCGCGGCATGCACAAATCCACATACTGTGTCAGCGATAGCAACGCTTTGATGGCGTCGCGATCGGTCGTGGGCACGACCTGGACGGCGTGTTCGGGAAAAGCCGGCAGCGTGCGCCTGCCCGCCTCGATCATGATCGCCGCGATCTTCAGGTTGGAATTAAGGGCCTCCTTGCCGCCGCGCAGGATGGTGGCGTTGCCGGACTTGAAGCACAGGCTCGCGGCGTCGGCGGTGACGTTGGGGCGCGACTCGTAGATGATAACGACCACGCCGATCGGCGTGCTGATCTTCTGGAGCTTCAGGCCGTTCGGGCGGACGCGGTCATCGAGCACGCGGCCCACCGGGTCGGGCAGAGCGGCGACCTCGCGCAGGCCCCGGGCCATGGCGGCGATGCGTTTGTCGTCGAGCTTGAGGCGGTCCAGCATGGCGGAGGAAAGGCCCATATTAGCGCCGACCTCCATGTCGAGCGCATTGGACTCCTTGATGGCGGCGCCGGCATGCTCGAGCGCGTCGGCCATAGCGAGCAGGCAGCCGTTCTTGTCAGCGGCGGCCAGCCGCGACAACTCGCGCGAGGCGGCCTTCGCCCGCTGTGCCAGTTGGGTCATCTGCTCGTTTAGCGTCATGCAGGGACACTAATCCAAATCCGAAAACTGGAAAGGGCGAAATGAAAAGCCTGCCAGGCCTGGTCTCGAACGCAGTGGGTAACATGACGAACGGCCACGGCTGGGGTGGAGCTTTGTGCGTGGGACTGACCCCGCCACCCATCGCTTGGTGATACGGTGGCAGCACGGTGATGCTACGGTGTGTATCCCATGGGGAGCGCTCCCCATGGGATACACACCGGGGCCCAACCGCACTAACAAGCCATCCTCCAGCCAGCCGCAAGCCAACGGTGGTCCTGAGGTTACAAGCGGTGCTTGACACGTCGGATCGCCATCAGTAGTCCCCGGCTAGCCGCGAAGAAATCTACTCTGATCGTAAGTGGTATCGCGTTGTTCAGGGAGTAATGGGTTTCTCTCCCAGCATGTCGGCGAGGGTGGGCTCGATGGCTTCGGCCCAAAGGCGGTAACCCGTGGGCGAAAGGTGCAGAAAATCGCGCATGATGTCCCTGGAGATCCTGCCATCGGGTTGGATAAAGAGATGGCCGATGTCCAGGAACCGGACCCGGCAGCCGTCGTCCAACTTGCGGAGGGCCTGGTTGACCTGGAGGGCCTTGCCGCGTTGTTCGCAGAAGTCCTCGCGGAAAGGGAAGATGCCGAGGAGGAGTATTTTGGCTTCGGGGAGCTTCTCGCGGAGTTTGTGGACGACGGCGGTGACGCCTTCGAGGACGTCGCGGGGGGTGTTGTTGGTGTGAGGGATGTTGTTGACGCCGATGAGCAGGACGGCGGCCTTGGGATGCAAGCCATCGAGGTTACCGTTGTCCAGGCGCCAGAGGACATGCTGCGTGTGGTCGCTGCCGATGCCGAGGTTCAACGCATGCCGGGGGGTGTAGTACTTTTTCCAAACCGCCTTGCCGTTGCCTTCCCAGCCCTGGGTGATGGAGTCGCCCACGAAGATGACCTCAGCCCGGCCCTGGCTCTGCTTGACGCGCTCGTTGAGCTCCAGGAATCGCTGGTGGCCCTGGCCCTCGCGCGGGACGGGTCGAATGCACTGGTGCGGCTCGGGGGTCAGGTTGGTCTGACCGGCTACGGTGGCAGCGCTCAGGATCGCCGCGGCACAGACACCCGCGCCCAGAGAAAGGCATGGTTTCATCTTGGGAGTGTTGGCGCCGCAGGCCCGTTCTTCAAGTCGTTTCAGTTGAGCGTCGAAAGTTCAGATGGGCCCCGGGGCGTATCAGATCTCCAGTACTTTCTCGAACTGCGTCAGATTGCGGGGCGCAGATTTCGTGACCAGTGCGACGTCTTCCAGCCGGACTCCGCCGATGTCGGGATAGTAAAGCCCGGGCTCCACAGTGACGACTTCGCCGGTCCGCAGCACCCCGGCCGAACCGGCTCCCACGCGCGGCGCCTCGTGAATGTCCAGCCCCAGTCCGTGGCCGGTGCCGTGGAAGAAACCCTCCATGCGGCTGTTGCGCCTGCCGGTCCGGTAGCCTTCTCGTTCAAAGAACTGCTGAACGGCCCGATGCACTTTGGCTGTCGGCACCCCGGGGCGCATCATCCGGAACGCCAATTTCTGCCCCCGGCGGACCGTGTCATACAACTTCCGAATGGCCTCGCTGGCCCGCCCACGGACGACCGTTCGGGTGATGTCCCCAAAGTAGCCGGTCTTTTGCGAGCGCGGGAAGATGTCCAGGATGATGGGTTCATTGGCGCGCAGCGGACCGTAGCCCGGTTCGTGCGGGTCGCAGCCCTGCCTGCCCCCCGCCACAATCGTGTGGCTGGCAAGTCCTCCCGCCTGGAGGATGGCGGTGTCAATCACCGCCCGCAGCTTTTCTGAAGTCAACGGCACGTCGTGGTAAAGTAGCCGGCGGCCCTTGCCGGGCTTTGCGGCTTGCAGCACCTGGATGGCTTCGGCCAGGCCGATCTCCGCCATCAGCAACGCGGCGCTGATCTTCTTCACCTCAGCCGCGGATTTCAACGCGCGCTCGGGAAAGAAGCTGCCAGGGCGGGCGGCTACCCGGATGCGCCGGTGCTGGAGTTCCTCCGCCAGGCCGCAAGGGAACTCCCGCGGCACGATGACCCGCCGGATGCCTCGCTCCCGCAACAGCAGCGCGATGACCTGGGCCTCGTTGGGCCGGTTGACCCCCTCAGCCCGGAGCTTCTCCTGATAGCGGCTGAGCGACAGCACACGACAGTGGCGCGCCTGCTTCCGGGCGCGCTCAAACTCCAAGTCGCTCATCACCACGCAGCTCCGGCCGCGGTGGCGCAGCCAAATGAACGGGTCCGGCACGAACATTCCCGTCGCGTAAAGCATGTTCGCGTCATGCTCGCTGTCGGCCACCATCAAGAGATTCTCTGGCTTCCGCATATCAAACCCCGAACAGTCTGTCGCCGGCATCTCCCAGGCCGGGGAGGATATACCCCTTCCGGTTCAGTCGCCGGTCCACGGCAGCGGTGAAGATCGGCAGCCGGGGGTAGTGAGCCCGCACCCGGCGGATGCCCTCCGGCGCCGCCACCAGATTGACCATCCGGACATGCCTGGCACCCAACTCGGTTAGCAAGTCCATCGCGGCCACCGCACTGCCCCCCGTGGCCAGCATCGGATCAATCAGGATGACCTCAAACCGGGCCAGGTTCGGGGGCAGGCTCTTATGGTAGGAAGTCGCCCGCAAGGTGGTTTCCTCCCGCTTCAGCCCGATGAACCCGACGCGCGCATGAGGAATAAGCTGGAGGATCGAATCCAGCATCCCCAGGCCCGCCCGCAAGACCGGCACCAGCACCACCTCGCGCCGCAGCCGATGGCCGCGGGCATCGGCCAGCGGCGTCCTGACCTTTACGGGTTCAAGGGTGAACGAACGCGTCGCTTCGTAGAGCATCAGCGCGGCCACCTCGCTGAGCACCCGGCGGAACTCCTGCGGGCCGGTCCGCCGATCGCGCAGGCGCGTCAGGTTGTGCCGCACCAGCGGGTGCGTGATGGTGGTAACCCCTTTCACCCCTATTGCAGGAAGGTGGGCGAGAGGAAGTAGAGTTGGCCGGCCCGGAGCTTGGGCGCTTCCACGCCGAGGTCCACTTTGACGACCTTGCTGTCAGTTTGCCCAAAGAGCCGGAAGAAATCGGACAGATCGTAACGTTGCTCGTACTCCACCAGATTGGCGCGCGTGATGCCCGCTAGAGCCTTGGCCCGGCTGATGGCATCCTCAAACGTGCCCAGCTCATCCACGAATCCCAGTTTGTAGGCTTCCGTGCCGGACAAGACGCGGCCATCGGCATACTCAGCCCATTCCTTGCTGAGGGCGCGGCCTTTGGTCTGGTTCTTGTCATGCGCCCGGGCCCGGCCGGTCGCCACCACATTTGTGAACTTCCTGTAAGTCTCGTTCACCAGGGCCTGAACCATCTCGCGCTCCTCCTGTGTGATGGAGTCCGGGTCGCGTGATCCGCCCAGCATGTCCTTATACTTGCCGCTTTTGAATGTCTGCGGCTGCAGTCCAACCTTGTCCATCAGGCCGCGATAGTTCCAGGTGCTCAGGATGACTCCGATGCTGCCCGTGATGGTCAGTTCATGCGCTACAATCCAGCGGCACGGGGCCGAGATATAATAGCCGCCGGACGCAGCCAGGCTGCCCATCGAGCAGACCACCGGCTTGCCGCGCGTTTTGCTCTGAAATTCGGCGATAGCCCGGGCGATCTCGTCCGAGGCCAGCACCTCACCGCCCGGCGAATCCACCTTCAGGATGACCGCCTTGACTCTGTCGTCCTCCGCCGCGCGCTTCAATTGGGCCTTGGTCACATCCACCATGCTGTAGCCGCCCTGGTCAATTGCCTGGCTGGTGATGATGCCATCCAAAGTGACCAGGGCAATCTTGCTGGAGGAGTTGTTGTCCTCCTTGAGGACCTCCTCGATCCGAGGGCCAGAAGACTGGTAGCCTGCGACCTTGACCGGCACCAGGCCGCTCAGCGCATGCCCGATATTGAAGAACACGCTGATCACCAGCAAGACCAGCACCACGAGAGCAAAGACCATCCAACCGCGGCCGCGCCGGCGCGGGGGTGTTGACGCCGGTGGCGTTATCAGCGGGGGCGGGCTTAACGGTGGCGGGGGGGTCAGCGGTGGCGGCGCGTTGTCATCCATATGGAGCGGAAACTAACGCAAGTCCGGGAGCCGGGCAAGCGCATTGGATGGCGCCGGGTGTCGTGAGGTCAAAACTGGCGCAAGCGCAATACCTTGAGCAGCGCGTCCAGTTGCGGGCGGCTGTGCTCGCTTGAAATGACGAAGCGGAAGCAGCCGCCGGGCGGGCCGCCGGGATACTTGATGAACGGTGGAAAGATGCCTGCCGCGAGCAGGGCGCGCCGCAGACGGATCGCGTCGCTGCGCCGTCGCGGGAGCAGCCGGATAATCGGTCCAGGCGCCTCGGCCAGTGGCAGGCCCGCGTTGCGCAGTGCCGTCTTCACATAAGCGGCGTTGTCAGCCAGTCGCCGCCTCGGGCCCGGATCCGCTTTCAATATCCGCACCCCTGCCAGCGCCGCGGCCGCCAGCGGCAAGGGCAGAGGCGTGGAGCCGATGAACATATGGCTCCGGTCCAGGATATTGCGCCGGAACGCCGCAGTGCAGAGAATCGCACCGCCATAAGCGCCGAACGCTTTGCTTAAGGTCACCGTTTGGATGATCCGGCGACGGCTGACCCCCGCATGTTCGAGCGCCCCTTTGCCGGTGCGGCCCAACACGCCGGCGCCGTGGGCGTCGTCCACCAGCAGCAGCGCGTCTTTGGGAAGGACCTTGAGGTATTCGGCCAGCGGCGCCGCGGAGCCGTCACCGGAGAACATCCCGTCGGTGAGCACGATCAGCCTCGCTCCGGGACCGCAGCGCCGAGCTGTCCCGGCCAGCGCTTCAGCATCCCGGGACTTGAACTGGAGCACCGGGCAGTCCAGCAACCGGGCCGCGTCCGAAAGCGAGGTGTGCGCGGTGCTATCAATCAGCGCGTGAGAGAAGGACCCCGCCAGCGTCTGCGCGACCACGAGGTTGGTCGCGTAGCCGCTGGGCACCACCAGCGCGCTTTCCGCGGCGAAGAAAGCGGCGAGCTCGCGCTCCAATTCGCCGTACAGGATGTGGTTGCCGGTGGTCATCCGTGAGGCCGCCACGTTCAAGCCGTACTTCTTCAATCCCTGCCGCAAGGCGGCGGCCACGCGCGGATGGCTGGCGAGGCGGAAGTAGTCGCAGCCGGAGAAGTAAGCGAGTTTGCGTCGGCGATAGCGTATGCAGGTACGATCAACTTGCTGAAGCGGTTCAGGCTCGGTCATGGCGTCAACCTATAAATCAGCCGCAGCCGAAGGGCACGCGAAAAGTGATCGCCGGCCTACGGCCCGGGTGTCGAGGATTGCGACAGGAGCTGCACGATATCCCCCGGCTGCAAGCCGATTTCCAATCCCTCAAGCACCTGTCTTGGATCGTAGCGCTTCCCGATGCCGTTGCGCACGATGATGACTTGCGCCGGGTCGGACGCGCCGTAGTAATCGGCGGCCAGCAGGGCTTGCGTCAGCGTCAGGCCCTCAGTCCAGGGGACGACGCGGTTCCGCACCTCGCCAACGATCGTGACCGTCGGCCCCTGGTTTTGCTGCATTCTGGCAATGGCCTCCTGTTGGCCCGCGAGGAACGCTTCCCGCGCCTGGAGCTTGGCCTTGCTCCTGGAGACACAGCCCCCGGCGGCTGTCGCCGCCAGCAAGGAGGCGCAGACCGCGCAGATCACGGAGTGAATCAGCTCGTCACGCCGCTTGAACACCATGGCTATTGCTCCCCCGGCCGCTTCAGGATTTTGCCAAACTCGCTGTCGCCCGGTTCAATCTCGATACGCGCCGGGGATTTGGCGCCCGGGGTGTGCGAGCGGGAGCCATGTTTGGCTTCGGTTTTGGCCGGCTTGAGCGAGATGGGAAAGGCCGGAGGACGCTCAGGGGCCGGTGTCGCCGCGGCCGTCTCGCCATCGCCCGGTTCGGGGCTTTGCCCGGGAATGTACCAGCTCTTCCGGCTGGCCAGCCACGAGCGATAACGTTGCAGCGTCCACATGCCGTGCTCGGCGCCTGTTTCGAGGGAGGAGGAGATCTTGAAGAAATCGCGGTTTCGGATGAAGTTCTTCACCGCGTGCGTTGGCACCAGAATCTCGCATTCCGGCACGCGGATCTTCAACTCGGGCCGAAAGTGCAGGCGCTGGGAAATGACCGCGAGCATGCAATCCGCCAGTTGCGCCGCCACGCTGCTCTGGATTTCGGCCGGGAAGGCCGAAACGACTCTTTGCAGGGCCTCCGCGCAGGTCGAGGAATGGACGGTGGCCATGACCAGGTGTCCGGTTTCCGCCGCGCTCAACGTAAGCCGCATCGTTTCCGGGTCGCGCATCTCGCCCACCATCAACACATCGGGATCCTCGCGCAGAGAGTCAATCAGCGCCTGTTCGAAGCTGGGCGTGTCACGGCCGACCTCCCGCTGCCGGATGTAGGCGCGGCGGGGGCGGAAGGTAAACTCAATGGGGCTTTCAATCGTCAGAATGTGACGCGTCTCGGTCATGTTGATCTGCTCAATCAAAGCCGCCAGGGTTGAGGATTTGCCCGAACCCGTGGCGCCGCTGACCAGGATCAGCCCGTGGTGGCCGCTGACCAGCTTCTTGAAGTCGGGATGCAGATTGAGCTTCTCGATGGTGGCGGTGAAAGCGGCCAGGAGCCGAATGGCAAAGCCGACGCCGCGTGAAGTCATAAAGATGTTGAGGCGGCAGCGCGAGCCGGCGATATTGCGCGAGCAGTCGTATGACCGCTGCTCGAGGAACCGCGGCCATTCCGCTTCGCCAGTTACAGCCCGGGCCATTTCCGCCAGATGGTTTGCCGGCAGGGGCTCTCCAGTCGTCCGCAATTCGCCTCGAATCCGCATTGCCGGGGGCAGCCCCGCTTCCAGGTGCAGGTCGCTGGCGCCATTGTCTGCCGCCAGGCTGATCAGTGATTCCAGGTCCATGAGCTGATTCTACCTGGCAACACCGGTCATGGCAAAAGGTTCCTTTGTTGCCCGGGCGCAGACCAGGCGCCCTGAGTGTTGGGAACTCCTGCGCCGGGCGGGTTCAAGAAGATGTAGCCACCAACGTCAGTTGGCGCTAATCTCCGTTCCGGCAAGAGAATGCGCCAACTGACGTTGGCGGTTACGATTGCCTGGATACTAAAACGTCTGCTACAAATGCTCAAGAATGGGCGGGCAAACTCTCTGGGCGGCGGATGCCTCTCAGGGCAACGGGCTGATCGCACTCGACTTCTGGAAGGAACAAGCATGAACACCTGCATAAGTAACGCATCTCGAACCATCAGCCTATGCCTGTGCGCGCTGGCGTTCGGGGCTGGGCTGGCGGCGCTGGGGGCAGCGCCGGTCATCACGAACCTCACCATGGTGGCGGGCGTGGTGCGGTTTGACGTTCAGAGTGACCTGGGCCTGACCAACCAGATTCAATGCTGCACCAATTTGGGCCAGCCCCAGTGGAAGGTGTTGACGAACCTGGTGGTGAGCGAAAGCCCGTATGAATATGTGGACACCGGCGCGGCGGCGGTCTCGCAGCGGTTTTACCGCGTGGAGGAGTTGGTGAGCATCGCGCCGCCTCCCCCCGGCATGGTTCTCATCCCCGCCGGCAGCTTTCCCATGGGCAACTGCATGGCCAGCGGTGAGGGTGATCCCGATGAGCTTCCGTTGCACACGGTGTATGTGAGCGCGTTCTACATGGACCGGTATGAAGTGACCAAGGCGTTGTGGGACGAGGTGAAGGCGTGGAACGCGGGAAACGGGTACACATACGAATGTGCTGGTTCCGGCAAGGCGGCCACTCACCCGGTGCAGCGGGTGAGTTGGCGGGACTGCGCGAAGTGGTGCAATGCGCGGAGCCAGAAGGAGGGGCTTGTGCCGTGCTACTACAACGAATCGGGGTTGAGCACGGTGTATAAGACCGGGACGGGCACACCTCACCCCAAGTGGAATGCAAACGGATATCGGCTGCCGACGGAGGCGGAGTGGGAGAAGGCGGCGCGGGGCGGGGTGAGCGGGCACCGCTTTCCATGGAGCGATCCGGATACCATCCAGCACACCTGGGCAAATTACCTCAGTTACCCGGGCTACCCCTACGACACCAGTCTTACACGGGAGTATCATCCGACGTTTGATGATGACGTTGACCCGTACACCAGTCCGGCGGGCTATTTTGCGCCCAACGGGTATGGGTTGTATGACATGGCCGGGAACGTGTGGGAGTGGTGTTGGGATTGGTATTCGAGCAGCTACTACAGCTCTTCGCCAAGCAATAATCCACGTGGCCCTGCCTCTGTCGGCGGCTTCCGTGTCTTGCGGGGCGGCAGCTGGCAAAGCCACGCCCACGTCGCTCGGTGCGCCGACCGCAGCCTCAACGACCCGGAGGGGGCTGCCGGCACTTTCGGGTTTCGTTGCGTGAGAGGGCTCTGATTTCGGTTCATCAAGGATAGCCGGGACGCGCCAACGGGGATTTCTACTCTCACCTTCCGGATGGACGAGGCAAAGGTAACACAATGTCATCAGTGCCCACCGCCAAACCCGGATGGGCTACCTCAACCTCCAGCCTCGCGCACTGTCCAGTTTTTGGACAGTGATGCTGCCTGCCTGCCCTTTCCAGTCCCCGCTGACCCCGGCGTGTTTGGCTGGGGGATACGGTGCTGACGCGGTGGTGCTACGGTGTGTATCCCATGGGGAGCGCTCCCCATGGGATACACACCGTAGCCTGACCTCACTAACGAGCCATAGTCCAGCCCAACGCAAGCCAGCGCTGGCGTGCGGCCATTGCAACTGTGCCGCCGCTCCTCCGCTACGGCTTCCATTCCCCGGACACAATCGGCTTGCCTGGCGGGGCTTCGCCCAACACTTCCAGGCAGTGTGGAATGGCACCCGCGACGAATCCCAGGCACTCAACCGCCGCCTGCGGCTTGCCGGGCAGGCAGATCACCAACGCCTGGTCCACCACCACCGCCAGGCTTCGTGACAGAATCGCGTTCCGGGTCAGCTTCAATGATTCCAGCCGCATCGTTTCTCCAAAGCCGGGCAGCTCGCGCCTGGCGATTTCGCGCACCGCCTCAGGGGTCACATCGCGCGGTCCCACGCCCGTGCCGCCGGCGGTCAGCACGAGCCGGCAGCCCCGCCGGATCTGCTCCCGCACCGCCCGCTGAATTTCCCGCGGCTCATCCGCCACCAACGATTGCGCGGCCACCTTCCAGCCATGCCTTTCGGCTGCCGTCCGCAGCGCCGGGCCGCTCAAATCGGCGTAAAGCCCTTTGGCCGCCCTATCCGAGATGGTGATGATACCGGTCTGAATCTCCATGCGGAGGATCTTGTTCAGCGCTTGGTTTTGGATACCAGCCGCACGTTGGTCAGGCGCATGGTCTTGTCCGCTGCCTTGCACATGTCGTAGATCGTGAGCGCCGCCACGCTCACGGCCGTGAGGGCTTCCATCTCCACGCCTGTCTGCGCGGCAATCCTCGCGGCAGCGGTGATGACGATCCGGTCGCGGGTCCGGGGGATGTCGAAGCTGACCTCGCAATGCGTCAGCGGCAGCGGATGACAAAGCGGGATGAGTTCACCCGTCTTCTTCGCGGCCAGGATGCCCGCCAGCCGCGCGGCGGCCAGCACGTTGCCCTTGGCGATGGTCTGGGATTCGATGAGCTGGAGCGTGGCACGTTGCAGCCGGACCTCGCCACGGGCAACGGCTTCCCGCAGCATCACGGGCTTGGCCGAGACGTCCACCATGCTCGCCTCCCCCCGCGCGTCAATATGGGTTAGCGTTTTCAATTCACTCCTTGACCCCTTCGACACCCCGTTTCCATTCCTTGACTACCTTTCGCATCTGTTCGGCGGCGTTGAGCCTGGGCTTCACGTGCTTGAGGTCGTACCAGGGCAGCATCCCAAGCAGATCGGGCGTGACCAGTATCTGCCCGTCACAATCCGGACCAGCGCCAATTCCAATGGTAGGGATGGGCACCTGGCGGGTCAGTTCCGCGCTTACCCGCGCCGTGATCAGTTCGAGCACAACGGCAAAAGCCCCGGCTCGAGCCAGCGCCTGCGCATCCGCCAGCAGTTTCTGATGCTCCGGCTCGGTCTTGCCTTTGACGCGGTAGCCGCCTTCTTCCAGCACGTGCTGGGGCAGCATCCCGAGATGACCCAGAAAGGGAATGCCGCTCGCCACGATGGCTCGCACCTGGTCCTGAATTTCGAGTCCCCCTTCGGCCTTGACGGCTTCCGCCCCGGCCTTTGCAAGGCGTTTTGCGTTTGCCACTGAGTCCGCCACGGTCTCGTAGCTGCGGTAAGGCATGTCCGCCACCAGCAGGGCGCGGGGTTTTGCCCGCGCCGCCGCCCGGACGTGATGTTCCATCTCCGCCATGGTGACATGGGTGGTGTCGGGGTAACCGAGCACGACCATGCCCAGCGAGTCGCCCACCAATATCAGGGGAATGCCGGCTTCATCCAGCAGCCGGGTCATGGGAAAGTCGTAAGCGGTCAGCGCGGCGATTCTCTCGCCCCGCGCTTTCATCGAGCGAATAGTCTCAGCGGTTACTTTGGTCCCCGTCATGCTCCAACCATCGCGGCTGGAGCCGCCCCCGACAAGCTGAAATTGAACAGCGGCCACGAGGCGTGCACTCCGCCGCGCGCGCCGCTTTCGCAGCCGCGAGATGTTCAGGCTACGGCTTGAAGCTCGCCAGCAATTCCCCGGGGGAGACGGTGGCGGTGCCGGCTTTGCCGACGACGATGCCGGCGGCGTGGTTGGAGATAATGGCCGCCTCCAGCGGCGAGGCGCCGGCTGCAATCGCCAGCGTAAAGGTGGCAATCACTGTGTCGCCGGCTCCCGACACATCGAACACTTCCTGCGCGACCGTCGGAATGTGGAACGGCTTCTGGCCGTGGCGGCAAAGCAGCATGCCCAACTCGCCCAGCGTAATCAGCAGCAGCGCCGGCCGCAGCTCGTTTAGCAGGCACCCGGCGGCGCGCAGCAGATTAGTGTCCTTGAATGGATTTTGGTGCCGCGTTTCATCCGGCAAGCCAGCCAGCTCGAAGGCTTCCTTGCGGTTGGGGGTGATCAGTGACAGCCGGGACAAATCGAGCTTGTGCACCGGCTTGGGATCCAGGCTAAGCCAGACGCCGTGGGCGCGACAAATCCGCTTGATCTCGTCCAGCAATGGTTGCGTGACCACCCCCTTGCCATAATCGCCGACGATTACCGCTCCGGCGCCCCGGACCATCCGCTCCATCGTCTTCACGAGCCGATCGGCAATGGGTGCGCTGAGCCCGTCGCGAGATTCACGATCAATGCGGACCACTTGCTGTTTCTGGGCTACCACGCGCGTCTTGACACTGGTGAGGCGCGCGGGGTCGGTGAGGAGTCCGTGGCAACCGATGTGATGCTCCCCCAGCAGGCGCTTGAGCTGTTCGCCCGCCACGTCGCCGCCCACAGCCCCCAGCAGCTCGGTTGGCACTTCCAGCGCTGTCAGGTTGCGCGCGACGTTGGCCGCCCCGCCCGGCATAAAATCCTCGCCCTCAAAATCCAGGACCGGCACGGGCGCCTCGGGCGAAATGCGACCCACGCTGCCCCGCACGAAGTGGTCGAGCATGGCGTCGCCGATGACAAGGAGGCGAGTCTGCCTTGCCTTGGCCAGGATTTGGCGGACGCGCACAACGGAAAGCTTCGTCTGGTTCATGTCCGGCGCAATTAAGCCGCAGCCGTGGCTATTTGTCGAGAGGCGAAGGGGAGTGCGCTTTCGCGGGTCAGCGTTGTTGCCGCAGCTCGGTCCTGATGTGCATGAGGATCTCGCAATAGCGCCAGGCCGCGGGCGCATTTGGGTCCTGGTGATGGTCCGGCTTGAGGACGAGGTTGCCAGTCGCCAGCAAGGCTTTCTGCACCTGCGGATTCTGCCGGACTTTCTCCCGGGTCGCCGCCGCGATGAGGCGGCAATGCTCGCCAGGAGTGGCGGGTTTGTAGTCGAAGCGCTTTCCTTCGAAGCTCACCCAGCCTATGCCCATCTTCAGCATGTTCTGTTCGGCGAGTGTGCCCGCCCGCTTGGCCGCAAAGCCCGTCAACTGCGCCACCTGCTCCCGATTGAAAGCCCAGTGCAGACCGGGAAAAGTCGCGCGTGGGTCATCCGGGCCTTCCGGGTATTTCATCATCTGCCAGAAGCCTTCCAGGCTGGCGTAGCGGCGGCCGTGAAAGACAAAAGGCGTTGCGGCAAAGTTGGACAGCAATCCCAGCTCATTACGCTTGGTCAAAATCACCTCCCCGGGACCGGCCTCCTGGGGCAGCATCTCCCACGCCGGCGCGCCCTCCTTCGAGATCGGGGCCCACCAGTGTGCGGGATAGCCTGGCTCCCGGCCTGACTGGGCCGAGGACCCCTGCTGCTGCGGGCACTGACAACCCGCAAGGGTCACAAGCAAAATCAGCATCAGCCGGCGCACACGCGTGTTTTGACACCACCCGCGTTGGCTTTCAAGCTTTGGTACGTGACTTTGGGCTTTAGACTTTGGCCGTCAGGCTTTAGATTCGGGGCCTTGCGATGTTTCGTCCCTGCATAGATCTGCACGAAGGCAAAGTGAAACAGATTGTCGGCGGCACGCTTGGCGCGGAGCCCGGGCGGCTGCGGACGAACTTCGTCTCGGATCGGCCCGCGGCGTGGTATGCCGGCCTTTACCAGCGCGATGGCCTCAAGGGCGGGCACGTGATCATGCTCGGCCCCGGCAACGAGGCCGAGGCCCACGCCGCGTTGCAGGCCTACCCTGGCGGACTCCAGGTCGGCGGCGGCGTCAATCTCGACAACGCGCAATCGTGGCTGGACGCCGGTGCCTCACACGTGATTGTCACCTCCTGGGTGTTTCGCGGCGGCCAGGTGGACTGGGAGCGCCTCGGGCAGCTTGTCGAGGCTATTGGTCGGGCGCGGCTGGTGCTGGACCTAAGCTGCCGTCGGCGTGGCACGGATTACTACGTGGTCACTGACCGCTGGCAGAAGTTCACTAACCTTGCGGTCAGCCGGGAGAACCTGGCAACGCTGGCCAGCTCCTGCGCCGAGTTTCTCATTCACGCCGTGGACGTGGAGGGGCAGTGCCGGGGCATTGACCGGGAGCTGGTATCCAGGCTGGGCGGGTGGTCGCCCATTCCCACCACCTACGCGGGCGGCGCCAGTTCGCTGGCGGACCTGCAGGCCGTGACCGAACTGGGGCAGGGGAGGATTGACCTGACCATCGGTTCTGCTCTGGACATCTTCGGCGGCAGCGGGGTGCGGTATGAAGACGCCGTGGCGTTCAACCGCCGGCTGAATTCCCCCGCCTAGCGCGAGCCGCCGCTTGTGCTGAGCCAGGCGAGGGAGAAGCGGGCAAAGGTGATTTGCTGGTAGGGGTTCGCGCGGCCGCGTTCGTAGAGGCAACCTATGGAACCATCAGGGAGGACCGCCAGGCACGAATAGGCGGAGTGCGCCTTGTTAAGCGTTCTTGCGACCGGCCATGTCTTTCCATCGTCGAGACTGACCCGCACGGTCAAATTTGTGCGGCCCACGCCGGCGGGATTGGAGAAGAGAATACGTCCCGACCTTTCTCCCTCGGGCCAGCTGTGACGCAATAGGCTTGCCTGGCAGCGAGGTTCGACCAGCTCCGGTTGGAACGCCGGAGCCGTCCAGGTCAAGCCGCCGTCGCGACTGAGTGATTGCCCCCGGCGGCCGGTCCTGGAGGTGGTGCGCATGTTCAGGAGCAGGGTGCCTTTGCCATCGGCCAGCTCTGCCACCTGTGACTCGTTCATATGCGGGCGCGCGGTGCCGCCCAGTTTCCAGGTGCGGCCCTGGTCGTCGCTGTAGATCACATGTGAGCCGTTTCCGACGCTGCCCTCTTCTCCCGCTCCATCCGTCCGGTGGTAGGAATGGTCGCAGGGAATCACGAGCCGGCCCCGGTGTGGGCCGTGCTGGACCTGGATGCCGACGCCGGGGCCGGTCGCGTACCAACCCCAGCCGGGCTCTTTAGTGGTGCTGGTAATGTCGGCGGGCGCGGACCACGTTTTGCCGTCGTCATCGCTGCGCGCCACCCAGACGGTTCGGGTGCCGCCCGGCTGCCGCTCCTTGATCTGGGCCTCGTGCGTGTTGCCCGGGTTATGCGTCAGCAGTAGCCAGATGGTGCCAGTCTGCTCATCCACGACGGGGCACGGGTTGCCGCAGGTGTTCGGCCCGTCGTCCCACACGACTTGCTGCGCACCCCAGGTCTTGCCCCCGTCCGTGGAGCGCCTGAGGAGCAAGTCAATGTCGCCGGTGTCCGAGCGGCTGTTCTTGCGGCCTTCGCAGAAGGCCAGCAGGGTATTGTTCTTCGTGACGATCAGGGCGGGAATGCGGTAAGTGTGGTAGCCCCCCTGGCCGGCGAGGAATACCTCCTGTTGTTCCGGGACGGCAGCCTCCACCCCGAATAAGCCGATCGCGCCCAGTAATGTTGCGGTCAGAATTGCTATGTGCATAGGTGCCAGCTAGAAGAATCTCAGCGAATACAAGTCAGCGTCCCGCAGAACGAAACGCAACCGCACCGTCTTGCCGGCCAGGGCGGCCACGTCGGTCCCGCCTGACCATGCCACGACCCGCTCGATCTCGTCGCCTATGGCCTCCGGACAGTCCGCCAGCGCGAAGCCGGGCAGTGGTTTGCCCGCTTCATCCTGGATTTCGACGCGCAGGCCACCGGCGGCGCTGGTCTGGAAGTTGAGTCCCAGTTGGCCGCCGGAGAACGTGAATGGCTTGGTCACCAACTCACCGCCCCGGAATGGCGCGTGCACCGAGGCAAAACCGTCCGTGCGGAGGACATATCGCGCCATGTGACAGGTGGGCTGGGCGTAATGCGATACCCGGTAAATGAACATGTCCCGGTCATTGGCCGGGACCACGCCCAGGGCGGGGGTGTTGTCGCGCGCCACCCAATCCGACGCGCTTGGCCCCGGGCGGATGAAAGCTTCCATGAACGGTCGGTCGTAGCGGTTTCCGCCGCGCGTGGTGAAGAAGACCGAATCGCTGGAAGCGACGCGATAACCGGCGTGGCTGACCAGCGCGCGCGACCTCTCGGGACTAAAGGCGGCCTTGGCGGGGAAGAACCGCTTCGCGAGCGCGATATAGACCTGCGGGGCGCGGTAATAGGGATGCGTCCCGTTGGTGTAAAGATGCTCGGGGGGCGTGTCGCCGTAGTCCATTTCCATGGGTTCAGTCCAATGGACGAAGTCTTTGCTGGATGTGCGCGAGATCCAGCGGAAGTTCTCCTTCCCGATCTTCTTCCAGCTCCGGAAGTAGCAGAGGTATTGCTGCTCGGCGCCAGACCAGAAGGCGACGTTCTGCGAGTCGAAGATGCCGTTCGTGAAGACCGGTTCGGCGTGCAACCGGCTCCAGTGGATGCCGTCGGCGGACTTGAAGGCGTGCAGGCCCCGTTTGCTGTCGCCCGCGAGGGCCTTGTAACGTTCGGCTTTGGGCACGCCCGGGCGCGAGTCCAGCAGGGGGCTGAAGTTGTGGGAGAAGGGGGCGTTGGTGAAGATGACGTTGTTGTCGCGCGTGCCCCGGACGGTGAACAGGCCGAGGCTGGGCTTGGTCCAGGCGATGCCATCGGGCGACTCGGCGTAGCAGACGACCGCCAAGGGGCTGTCGTCGGGGCGGGCGTCCGGCATGCCGCGGTAATACATGCGGTAAGTCGGGCCGTCCTTGATGACTGTGGTGTAGCAGGAGAACCCGCCTTCCCACGGGCGGTCGAACTTGAGCGCCACACCTTCGCGTCGCGGTTCATGCAGCCGCAGTTCCAGGCCCACCATGCTCTCGATGAGATAGTGATCCACAAACAGCTCACGCTGAGAGCCGAGCTGGAGGACTTGACTGGCGCCACAGTACGACGAGACAAGCAGCGCAGAAATGGCGCAAGTCAGAATGGCACCTCGGCAGGTCAAGGTATTCGGGCAGGGAAGGTATGGGCCGCGCATGCCGCTATTTAGCCTGCCGGCCCAAAACTGCACGAGCCAAAAATTCAAATTCGCCATCCAGCCGATAAACTCTCTGTGGCCACTCGTCGGATGCAGCGGCGTCTGGGTCAGGAATAACCTCAGCAGCCGTGATCAGGGCGTCGTGTTGGTCGGCTTCCGATCCATCCACTTGCCGACAGGCTGGTGGTTGAAGCGGGCGAAGCGATCGAGCAAGCGCTCGACGTTGTCCTCCACCACCAGCGTCTCAAGGTGCTTTGGCTTCAGGAAACGCTGACCGCTCATGTGGGCGAGGAACTCCACCAGCCGATCGTAGTAGCCGCATACGTTGAGCAGGCCGACGGGCTTGTGATGGATGCCGAGCTGCAGCCAGGTGTAGGCTTCGAACAGCTCTTCCATGGTGCCGATGCCTCCCGGCAGTGCGAGGAAGGCGTCCGAGAGATCGGCCATGTTCTGCTTCCGCTCGTGCATGGAGTTGACGGGGATTAGGGACGTTATCCCCATGTGGCCCAATTCGCAGGCCATCATGCTGCGCGGGATGACGCCGATGACCTCGCCGCCCGCCGCGAGGGCCGCGTCGGCCAGGATTCCCATCAGCCCGACGTTGCCGCCGCCATAGACGACAGTCAGGCCGCGCTGGGCCAGCACCGTGCCGCAGTGCCGGGCCGCCTCGGCGTATGCCGACAGTGCGCCCGGGCTGGAACCGCAGTAGATGCAGATCCGCTTCAGAACTTGTTCTTGCGGTAAGCGCCCATGGCGGGCGCGTCGGGATTCACTTCGGGACCAAAATAACGCAGGCAAACCAGCGGTTCGGTTTCGCTGGTGTTCTCGAAGGTGACGCCGGCCTTGGCGCCGTCTTCGGTGCAGAAGTATTCATCCTCGGTCAGCTCTTTGAAGCGAATGAGCTTGGGACTATTAAGAGGTTGCTCATTGATCTTGCCGCTGCCCTGCACGCAGATCAGGCCGTAAGCGCCCTTGTCCCTGATAGTGCACTTCGCGCCGGCATCGACGGTGAGTTCCTTGGCGGTGAAAAGCTGCGCGCCGTCAATCTTGCCATAGACGATCCAGCGGTCCACGTAGCCTTCCTTTCGCGTGTCGGCCACGGGCACGGGTTCGAGGTAGTGGTGATCCTTGAACTTCGGGTCCACATTGGCGTCCCAGTCGAGCTGGTCCACGATGAAGTCCAGGTCCTTGTGCTTGCTCTTGGGCATGTCTTTGACGAGGAGGGACCAGGGGACATAGCGACCTTCGACCATGCTCTGATACATGCCGAAAACGTCGCTGCCCCACTGCGGTTCATAGGTGCAGAACGAGCCGGGAGCGTGGAGGATGCAGGGGCCGACGAGCCAGCCAGTGCCAGGTTTCAGGCGGTAAGCCTTCGAGAGATCGAGGATGCCGTTGTCGCCTTTGTTCCAGTCCTCGATGCACTTGCGGACCTGGGCCTTGGTCGTGCCGGGTTCGAGGCCGAAAAACGTGTAGGGGAAGTTGTTCCCTACGTTATTCTGCTGCGGCGGGAAGTAGTAAGACTCGGGCTTGCCTTCCTGGCCGACCAGCCTGGCCTGTTTGGCGTTCTGGTGCATGTGCAAGGGGATGGGGCCCATGTTGTCGAAGAACTTGGAGTACACCGGCCACTTGCCGTACTTCTTCCAGATGGCCTTGCCGACGATGGTGGCGCCGCAATCCGCGACGGCCTGGCGCAAGGTGAAGCGCCGCTTGCCAACGACGCAGTAGCTCAGGCCCTCGTCCGGGACGCGGCCCTCGTTCGCGGCCTCGGTGGTGGAGGCGAACCAGCGTTCGTCAATGCCGCCGCGGTTGGCGCCGTACGCATAGGTGTCGTCGGGATGGAGCTTGATACGCAGCCCCGGCTGGAGGAAAGAGCGGGGGACCCAGTTGGGCGCGAGGCGCAGCAGGCCGCCAGTCTCCTGCAAGGCGGCTTCGGCCAGGGGTTTGACGTTCTTGGTGATGGTCTTGAGCGAGGTGACTGTATTCATAGCGTCGAAGTTAAATGAGTTAAATGAGTTGCATCGGCAAACCGGTGTTCATCCATTGCGGGGGCAACAGTTACAGATTGTGCGAGAGCTGGCAAGTCCCTGTTGAGCAAGGTAGGTATCTACCCCAGTGGCGTGGCCCGGACGGAAGGGGTACGGTGAGGTCAGAACAACAATTAACAGAAAGGATTAATATGAGTGTAGCGGTTGAACAAGGCCTCGAACTGCGGGTGACGCGGCTGATCAGAGCACCGCGCGAGCGGGTATTCACGGCTTGGATCACGCCGGCCGACCTGCTGAAATGGTTTGGGCCGGAGGATTGCCGCGCTGTATCCGCCCGCATCCATCCGCGAGCTGGCGGGGAATATCAGCTTCGGCTCAGAACAAAAGAATACGGGAACGTCAGTTTACACGGCATGTTCCGTGAACTGAGACGGCCCAGCCGCCTGGTTTACACCTGGAACCTTAGCGGCCACCCGAAGCTGGAGTTCGGCGAGTCGCTGGTAACCGTGGAATTTCTGGAACGCAACGGCACCACCGAAATCCAGATTACCCACGGCCATTTGCCGAACGACGAGGTGAAACAGGATCACCAGCGCGGCTGGAACGAATGCCTGGACAACCTGGAAAGGCACCTGGCAGGAGCGGCAGCGAAACAGCAAGACCCAATTCCGGCCGGTCAATTCTGCTGGAATGAACTGGTGACTGATGACGAAGCCGCCGCGAAGAAATTCTATGAGGCGGTGATGGGATGGCAGACGGCCAGGTTTCCGGGCACGGACGTGAATTACACGCTCTGGAAGAACGCGGGGAAAGACGTTGGCGGCCTGGCTTCGGCGCGAATGGACGGCGTACCCCCGCACTGGTTGAGTTACGTAACGGTTGCCGACGTGGACGCAACGGCGCAGAAGGTCCGCGAAGCGGGGGGCCGATTGCTGATGGAGCCGTTTGATGTGCCGACGGTCGGCCGGATTGCGGTGTTCCAGGACCCGCGCGGCGCTGCCCTGGGCATCATCCAACCACTGGCCAAGGCAGGCACGTGCGGCGCCAACCAGATCGTTTGGTGCGACATACCGGTCACCGATCTCGATCGCGCCATCCGGTTTTATTCGGCTGTGCTGGGCGCACCCATCACCAGAGAGCAATGCGAGGGCACGACTTTCGGCCTGCTGCCGCACGCGGGGGAGAATGCCGTAAGCGGATGTCTGTCGCCCGGGCGGGAAGGCAACGAACCGTCGCAGCGCGGGACCTTGATCTACCTGAGCTGCCAGGGCCGGATTGACCAGGCGGTCGCGGCCGTCGAACCCAACGGCGGCAAAGTGTTGCAGCCGAAGCATCAAATTGGTCCCTATGGCTTCCGCGCCGTAGTGCTCGATAGCGAAGGCAACCGCATCGCTCTGCATTCGATGTGACCCGATAGTGAAGGGGGGGATAGCGGCGCGCTGGAGGGGCGCTGCTATTCCCCCGTGCGGGGGGATGCGAGCAACTTCTCACTGTTGGGTCGCTACCAGGCGCCCCCGGGAGGAGTGCTGATTTGCCCAACGCGCCAATGCGTGGAGCACCTATTCCTTCGCCTCGGTGCGTTGACGGTTCAGCCAGTCTTCAGTGCCCGCGATCACAGCGCGCATCATTTCCTTGCGGAACCCGGGATCGAGCATCTTGGCTTCATCCTCCGGGTTGGACATGAACGCCTGCTCGACGAGCATCGAAGGCATCCAAGTGTTGGCGCGCAGCGGGTAGTAATTGAAATTGCCCACGTTGCCGAAGTCGTTGAGCTTGGTGATTTCCAACAGGCGGGCGTGTATGGCCTCGGACAGGTCCCGGCAGAACGGCCATTTGTAGTAGGTGCTGGTGCCCGAAACGCTCAGGTAGCCGCGCTGGTGGCCGGCGGAGTTGGCGTGGACGCTGATGAACAGATCGGCGTTTGCCGTAACAGCGCGGCGGACGCGCTCGGAGAGCGAAGGGTTCTCATCGCCGGGGCGGACGAGGAGGGTCCTGGCGCCGGCGGCCTCGAACTGGCGCGCCAATTCCTCGACGGCGAGGCGGTTGATGTCCTTTTCCTGGCTGCCGCTGACGCCCCGGGCGCCGGAGCCGCTGCCCCCATGGCCTGCTTCCAAAGCGAGGGTGAGGCCCTTGAGGGGCGAGCCGGGTGCAGGCGCAAGCGCGGGCGGGCGACGGACGGTGAGCAGGAGCGAGCGGTTAGTCACGGCCCACTGGTAGCCCCAGAGCTGTTTGGTCTGCAGCTCTACGCACAGCCGCAGATGATCCGTCGCGACCTGCTGGAGGGTGACCTCGCGAATGACCCGGGCGGTGGGCCGGTGGCTGATCCAGGTGGCGGCGTGGTGTGCGCCATAGAAGTCAACCTCCAGCGCGGCGCGGCCCGCGGGGCTGACAGCCGGCTTCACCGCGAAAGGCACAGGAGCAGGGTAAGGGATGCCGACCCGGTCCTCCGATTCGTTGCCATAGACGGAAAGGTCGGTGAACGAGAGATGGGGCGGGGGCGCCCCGGCGGGCGCTGGCTCGACATCGCGGCTGGAGATCCAGCCGTCCATGTCCGGCGTGAGGCGGATGTGGTAGTAGTTGCCCCTCATGCCGCAGACCCGGAGCAGGGTTCCAGCCGGCAGGTCGGCCAGGTAAGGGCCGCCGAGGCGGACCTCGTGCAGGCCGAAGCTTACCGCCGCGCCGTCCTCGACCACGCGCACCAACCGCAGTTGCGATTCACCCCAGAATCCGACCTTGGCCTTGCTGGTGGCGCTGGTCTCGGAGCCCTTGCTCTGCAAGCGGAAAACAACAGGCACGCTGGTCGTGTCGGAGTTCGGCGTCGCCACCAGGGAGGCGCGGTAGAGGCCCGTAAGCCGGGTCGAGGAATCTTCGCGCGCCTCGGACATCGGCTGCCAGTTGCCAGGGGACAGAGAGTATTCAGCCTTCTGGCCCGGGGTGCCGTGAAAACTGAGCTGGAGGATGTCGCCGCGGGACAGGATGACGTTCTGGGCAGGCTCGATGCTCTCGGCGTCTATCTCCAGGCTGCGCTCGGAGGGTTCGGGCGGCGCGGGCGGCCCGGCGGTGCGGGTGACTGTGAGAACCTGCTCGGCTTTCTGTCCGTTTGGCGCTGTGGCCACCACGGTGATCCGGTTCTCGCCCATCTGCAGGGGGACGTTGTCGCGCACGAAGATGCCGGTGGCGAAAACCCGGGCAGCTTCCCCGCCAACCACGACCTTCGCGTCCGGCGCTGTCCAGCCCAGGATGTGCGCCACCTCCCGCACGGTCGAGGCGGCATCGCCGCGCGGGTCAAGGATCCTCAGTGATAACGCTTCTCTTGTCTCGCCCGCGTTGTCTGGCGCGGCCAACGTGCGAGCGGGGGGCAACGGCGACATGAGAACCGCCACAGCGACGGCGGCGATGAGCGATGCCCGTCGAGGATCGTTCGCACGAATTGCCCGGACCTGATGGTTGGACTTAGTCATGGCCGGAGCATAGGGGTCATCCGGAGCGCATCAAGTCCGAAGGCGGGCAGGCGAGGGTTTTGCCAGTGCCTCCACGTGACGCAAAACCCGGGCAGCTACCCGGAAGAAATCTCAGTCCCGGGTTTGTTGGACCCCCTGCAAGGCGTGCAGCAATTCGGAGGTGCACTGGTAGCGTTGCGCGCAATCCGGTTGGCAGGCCTTGAGGATGATGTCATCCAGCCGCCGGAAATCCGCATGCCCGCTCCGCTCCATGAGGGTGGTCTTGAGCGCGGGGAAGAAATCAGGGGTGCGGCCCGTGCTGATGACATACAGAACCATGCCCAGGGCATAGATGTCGGCCTGGGCAGTGCCGGGCCGTTCGGGAGGTGGCGGCATATAGCCGGCAGTGCCGACCCAGGTGTGGATGAACTCCGGCGGTCGAATATCCGTTACGAGGCCGATGTCCGCCAGCTTCGGCCGGCCATTGACGAAAATGATATTCGAGGGCTTGATGTCCCGATGGGTAAGACCTTGGCGATGCAGGAAATCGAGCGCATCGGCCAGGGTAATCCCGATCCGCAGGCATTCCGCAAGCGGGAGCCGGTGCCCATCGGCCTGCTTCCTAACGCATTCCAAGTCCTTGGCTTTGTAAGTGGCAGGATTCGTCTCCCAGCCCTCCGTCTGGGAGTCACCTAGCTCCATGACGTAGTAAAAGTAGCCCTCCCCTTTCTTCCGGCTGACAAGCTCAAGGCGGAGCAGGCCCGGGTGCTTTTCCGAGACCGGCTTGTATTTTTGCAGCCCCTTGTACTCGGCTTCGTAAGGACCGGGGTTGTCACCAAACTTCGACTGGTAAACTGCCTTGAGCGCTTGCCACTGGCCAATGGCATTGCGGACTAGCCAGACTTTTCCGAAGCCCCCTTCCCCGAGGGGTGGTTCAAACAGCTCGTATTCAGGGGCGTCGGGCGGTTTCTGGTCCGGAAATGTCAACACAATGGTGGTCTGAGGGATTGGTTGAAGATGTGTATGTGCCTTGGGCGGCCACAAGGCCCAAGCCAGCGCATAAGGCAGTTGGCCGCCGACTACTACGAGCCAGGGAATCCAGTAGCTCGTGAGGTGGGTGAGAACTACCGACCCAAGCGTCAGGACAATTGCGGCCCCGCAAGCAACCACACACGCGTGCCATCGGCGCAATTGACAAAGTCCGCCGCCAAGGCACGCCCCAGTCAGCGTGAACAACAACAGTTCCACCGGCCAGGCGGGTCGTTCCAGCCAATCACGATTCATCAGGTTCAGAAACTGTGTGGCCAGGAGTTCCACGCCGCCGACCGCCTCGTGCCTCCAGTGGATGTAGGGTGTCTGGAACTTATCCACCTCACCGTCCGGCACGGTGGTCCTGGGTTTGTTGCCGATGAACACGATCCTGTCGCGGAAGAAGTTGTTCGTCTTGGCCAGTGCCCAATGGTAGCTCAGGCCGCTCCAGGCGCCATCAGCCCCGTAATACCGCAACCACCGTTCCTGGGGTCGGTCATCCAGGCGCGCCCCTGAGAGGATGGCGGCTGTCCAAGGCAGGCTGGGGTACGGGCCAGGCGAAGGAAAAGGCCAGTGACGACGCACGATCGGGCTGTGCTCGGGATCGAACCAGGCAACGCCCCAGTTGGTCCGGGCAGCAGCCAGGAACAGTTCCATTGGGAGTGTGGGGCGCGCGGCGGCCGCCCCCGGTAGCACCGTGCCAGCCTGTTTTGCCATCAATACGACACAAGCGCAGCGTCTTATGGCCTCCGCCAGTCGCTCGTCCACCTCACGAACGCCGCCAGGCTCGGCAAAGAAGACGTCGAATACCACGAGTGGGCAGCCGTCCGCGGCAAGCTTGTCAAGCAGCTTCGCGTGCAAGCCTCGGTCCCAGACGCGGTCGCGCGACTGGTGGAGAACGTCATGAGCGTCATTGTCCATCAGCACGAGGACGACCTGGTTCGTCACCGCACGGCTGCCGAAGCGAAACAGGTAATCGTAGCTCGCATGCGCAAACTTCTCACCAATCGGCATCCACCAAAGCGCCAGCCCGCACAGAGCTGCAAGCACCGCCCCGGTGATGGGCCGAAAACACTTGTGTTGGCGGATGGCGTTAAGGCTCACGGTGCGGCCGGGAAGGCATTGCTTGGCGGAAGCTTACAAAAGGCCTTCGGAATAGCAATGCCGGTATAAGGCAACCAACTTAACCCGGCACCCCGTGTGCCCCCCGAACTGCTTTGGAGCAGAAGTCAGAGCGCGCGAAGGTCCTTTCCCATTCTTGAAGCATGCCGTTTGCAGGGATCAGAGCTCCCTGGCGCGGTAATACTGCGGCGTGACGGCTGGGGGCGGGTTGGTGAAGGTGGTCTGGCCGGTGGTGTTGGTGAGGCGGAGGACCTCGGGCCAGTTGGCAAGCGGAGTGAGCAGGTTGCCGGAGGCCAGGACGGCATAGATGCCGCCGGGGGTTCCTTCCAGCGTCATGGCGAGAGCGCCATCGGGCAGGACGCGCACCCCGCTCAACCGAACCGGCACCGACTGCGTGTAGAGGGCGATTGTGGTTCTCAGTCCACCCAAGGTCAAATCCACATCCTGCGAGGCAGGCAGGTCCCAGCCCGGGATAGGCTTGAACTCAAGTACCGCCGAACCGCCCTGCGGGACCGTGACGGTGAAAGGCGAGTTCCCGCACCAGGAGCTACTCCCTGCCAACCGCCAGGCCGCACCCGCATTAACGGCCGCTTCCGGGCCGAGGTTCACCTGCAAGTAAGCCAGCTTGCCGCTCCCGCTGCCCGCCGTGATTGTAATCACCCCGCCGCCCGTGCCGTTGGTTCCCGAATCCCCCAGCTCCTGCGCCCCGGCGATCAGGCTCTCCACGGTGCTGTCTATCCCCCGCACCAGCGAGGCATACGGCACCACGCCGTTATACAGCGTGCCCAAATAGACTCCCGCCGGGTAATAATAGCCGTTGTAATCCACGTACAACGGTCCGCCGCTGTTGCCCGGGTAACTCAACAGCCAGGACGCCGTATAGACCTGTGGGTTGAAAACCTGGTTCGTGGCCAGGGTGAACACGGCATTGGACGGCCCCGTTTGGTACATCTTGCCGGGGACGATCGTGGCGTCGCCGAACATCGAACCGTCCACCGGGTAGCCTGCCAGCATCTTCGGGCTCGTGCCCGTCAGCCACGGATTCGGCACCATGTCTGACGGAAGATAGCCCCCGTAACCTCCCCCCGCCACCGGGGAGGGGAAGTAGATCGCCGCCACGTCCAGATTGCGCGACGCAGGACTGCCCTGGCCAACACCGTAGCCGCCGCTCGGTGACAAGTCGTTGGTCCGCTGGGCCGCATAGCTGCCCAACACATACCAACCCCGTGCCGCCAAAGGCTCGGGTTCAAAGACTCCCGCGTCCCGCCGGAAAAACCAGTGCAGCTTCCCGACATAGGAAAGAGTCTGGTCGTTGAAGACCACATGCGCCGCCGTCAGCACCACGTTGGGCCGCACCGCCACGCCGCTGCCCCAGCCCGCATCCGAAAGCAACTGACCGTTGAAGCCGAAGGGGAACGCGGACAGGTTGCTGATCTTCATCGAAGGCACCACTGCCGGCAGGGCTACCCCCGGGGACGGCGCCAGGGCCATGCTGTAACTGCCGGACGAAACTTCGGTCCCTTGGTTTGCCACCACTTGAGCGGCCAAGCCGGGCGGCCTGCTCATCCCGCTCACCGGCGCAAACTCAACCCCGTAAATGTCGGGCAAGAGGTTGGTCGCGGTTGAACCCGACGCCCGCCATGTCGTCTCGCCCCGCAGTCTCCAAGCGCCGCCGGTGGGCACGCTGCCGCTGATGTTCACCTTCAGCCAGCCCGTTTGCGGCGGGCCGCCCAGCGTGGGCAAATACTGGTTGGTGACCCAGGTTGTTGTGTTGGTCCTCACCACGGCAATGAAGTCGTTGGTGGCAATCAACACGTAGCCGGGGGGGTTGCGGAACTCGACAGGATAGTTCCCTGCGACAAGGTTGGACACAACCTCGCCGCTGCTGTGCCAACCCAGTTCCCAGGGAAACCGCCATTGCCCCGGCACGCCGGATGGAAGCAGGGTCACGACCAGGCTCCCAGTCATCGGCGGCTGGGTGTAAGGCACGGCATTGGTCGAAACGTACTGACGAAAGACTCCTTTGCGGATGATGTTGTTGCCGGAATCCGCCACGTAAACTTCGCCGCGGTCATCCACCGCCACCCCGAGTGGCTTGTTAAACCATGCTCCGGGGCCTGTGCCGTCGAGGCTGCCGGCGGATTTGGTGTGGCCAGCCAGCGTGGTGACCTCGCCAGCGGGCGTGATTTTTCGAACGGTGTAACCGAGCCTCTCGGTGACGTACAGATTGCCCGCGCTGTCCACCGCCACCCCGCACGGCTCCAGAAAACTTGCCAGCCCGCCCATGCCATCAGCGGTGCCGACGGTCTGTGCCCTGCCCACCAGCGTAGTGACCACCCAATCGTCACCCTGCGGCACAATCTTCCGAACCGTATGGTTGTCGCGATCCGCCACATAGAGAACGCCCGCGCCATCCACCGCCACGCCGCACGGGTGGTTGAACCGGGCCGCGCTATTCGTGCCGTCCGCTGCGCCGGCGGCTCCCGCCAGCCCCGCCACGGTGCTGACCTCTCCCCAGAACGTCACCATCCGGATGGAATGATTGTCGCGGTCGGCAACATAAACGGTCCCATTACTGTCCACCGCCACGCCAGACGGATATTTAAACCGAGCCGTTTCCATGGGGCCATCGTTGCTCCCGGGATTGCCGGGGATGCCGGCCATTGTGACCACTTCTCCATCCCAGTTGATATAGCGGATGGTGTGGTTGGTGGTGTCGGCAACATACACGTTCCCTACGCTGTCCACCGCCACGCCGGAGGGGCCATAAAAGAGGGCTTCGCTGCCTATGCCATCGACGCTGCCGTTGATGCCGGGATTGCCGGCCAGCGTGGAAACGTATCCCTGCGAATTAACCACTCGAATGATGCTGCTGGCAGCGTCAGCCACATAGATGTTACGCGAAGAATCCACTGCCGCGCCGGAGGGCGTGGAAAACGTCGCGGCGTTGCCTTTGCCATCGGTGCTCCCGGGAGTTCCTGCCCAAACGTCTCCCGCAATGGTGCTTACCGACCCCGCCGAGGTGATTCTGCGGATCAGGTTGTTGCGTGTGTCCGCGACATATATTCGGCCCTGACTGTCCACGGCGACCCCCGCAGGACTCTTGAACCGGGCAGCGCTGCCAGCATCATCCTCACTGCCACTGACTCCTGCCAGTCCTGCCAGGGTGCTGACCACCCAACCAGTGCCCTGCGGCGTCAGCTTTCGAACGGTATGATTCATCGAGTCCGCGACGTAGAGGTTGGTCGCGTTGTCCACCGTAATGCTTTGCGGCAGAGTAAACCTTGCTGAAAGGCTCGGGCCGTCGCCGGAACCGTAACTCCCGGCCATGCCCGCCAGAGTCGTGACGACCCCCGACGGCGTCACCTTGCGGATCGTGGAATTGTCCGCATCCGCGACATAGACATTGCCGGCTCCGTCCACCGCAACGCCTGTAGGATGGGAGAACCGGGCCGCGCTGCCCGTGCCGTCGTTGGAGCCACAAAGGCCCAACCCGCCGGCGAGCGTGGTGACCAGCCCGGCGGGCGTTATGGCACGAATCGTGTGATTCATCTTATCCGCGACATAGAGTGTGCCCGCATTGTCCAAAGCGAGGCCGCAGGGACTGTTAAAGCGAGCCTCGCCAGACTGGCCATCCTGGCCGCCCGTCAGTCCGGGCAATCCGGCCAGCGTGGTGACCACCCCTTGAGGGGTGACCTTGCGGATCGTGTGATTGTTCCCGTCCGCAACGTAAACTGTGCCACTGGCGCTCACCGCAACACCCGACGGCGCGGAGAATCGCGCCGTGTTTGTCGTGCCGTCCTGGCTGCCGGGACTGCCTGGCAACCCGGCGAGTGTGGTTACCACTCCGTTGACCACCTTGCGCAGGGTGTGGTTGTCCCGGTCTGCGACGTAAAGTTCGTAGCCAGTCCCCACGTGGCGCGCGGCAATCGCCTGGGGGTTGTTAAACTGGGCGGCGGTGCCGCTGCCGTCGGCGCTGCCCTGGGCCGCGCGTCCGGCCAGGGTGGTGAACGTGAAAGGAGTCGCATAGACGCAGTCGAAAGGCACTGAGAACTCTGGAATGAACACCCCGGCAAAAACCGCATGCCAGTCGCTCGGATTCGGGTTGTAGAAGGTATAAGATTGCGCCGGCGCGATCATCATGTCCGGATCATCCCATTCGGCGTCGCCGTAACCATAGTTGCTGCAGTAATTTGTATTGCCAAGCGCATCAATGATAGCGGCGCCATCGGGAGCGGAGGGGAACATGGCGCCAACCGTGTTGGGGAAATGTCGAGGGGTGACCACGTGCGTGAACCCCGTCGGCAGCGCCCTCCTGACATACCCGACTGCATTGCGGCTGTACAGCCCAGTGGGGCCTTCATAAACCTGGTAGTAACGGACGGGCTCATTCCCGCTTGTACCGTCAACGAAAGACGTGGTGGTTCCCGAGGCGGACATCTGCCCGAGGTAGAACCAAAGGCTGTCGGGATTATCGGGGTCATGGGTGCCTAGGATCCAGTAGTCGAAGCCCGGCTGTGTCAAAAACTGCACCACTACAAAATCCTGTTGCATTTCCAGCGGTAGCATGACGGGCGGTGGGGCGCCTGTCGGCTCAGGGCATGCTCCCTTGGCGCTGCCCGTCAACAGACCAAGCGCTGTCAAGAGCGCACATATTGATTTAAAGCCTCGGGAATGGATGGTTGTGGTATGAAGCTGGGTTTTCATTTCACGGCAAATGCGTTTGGCTGTGCTCTAATCCGTTTCCATAGCCTGCAGGCCCGCATCGTAATGTGCTTGAATTAACTGGCAAGCAGCATTCTGACAGGTCCGGCTCGGAGGCCCATTTGGGCACTGCCACCGGAGTGCGCCCGTCCTCGGGCGCAGCCGGCCATGAATAGGCAGCGGTTGCAGCCCTCAGAGCTGCCTGGCGCGGTAATACTGCGGCGTGACGGCGGGGGGCGGGTTGGTGAAAGTAATCTGGCCGGTGGCGTTGGTCAGGCGCAGCACTTCGGGCCAGTTGGTGAGCGGAGTGAGCAGATTGGCAGAACCCAGGATGGCATAGACGCGGCCTGGGGGCCCCTCCAGGGTTATGGCGACCGCACCGTCGGCGAGCAGGTTTAGGCTTGTGAGGTGGGCCAGCGGGTGCGCGGCCACGATGAGGCTCACAGGGAAGTTCGTGTTGCCGATGCCCGTGCTGAGATTGGCGAAAGTGATCGTGTTCGAGTAGGTGCCTGGGACTAGGCTGGCGGCCTGGGCGTTCAGACTGAGCGTGATTTCAGCCCCGTGTCCTGCGGCCAGCGTCCCACTGGCTGAAGACAGCGAGAGCCACTCCGCCGTCTTGCTCACCTCCCAGTCCAGGCTGGTCTCACCCATGTTGGTGAGGGTGTAAGTCAGGCTCGGCGGTGTGAACGGCCCGCCGACATAGCCGCTGGCAGTCAGCCCTTCGGCTGGGCTCACGTTGAGTTGTGCTGCGCGGGTATAGAGCGCCGGCACAAGTACTCGATCTCCCAAGGCCAGCGCTATGGTCGCGTTGGTCGGCAGGTTCCAGCCTGGAATGGATTTGAATTCCAGTATGGCCGAAGCGCCCCCCGCCACGGCCACCATGTCGTTGGTGCCAGTTGACCAGTTGGTGCTCCCTTGCAGCCGCCACGCCGCTCCTGCGGCCAGCGCCGCCGGCGGCCCGATGTTCACCTGCACATAGGCCAGCAGCCCACTTCCACCGGCCACCGTAATCGTAATCACCCCGCCCCCCGTCTGGTTGGTGCCCGCGTCCCCCAGCGTCGCCGCCAGCGTGATCAGGTTGACCACGTTGCTGTCAATGCCGTGCACGACCGAGGCGCCGTTCAGCGTGCCCAAATACACCCCCGCGGGGTAGAACACATTGTTGGTGTAGAGCACACACAGCGGCCCACCGCTGTTCCCGGGGAAGCTCAGGAAGTCCCCGCTGGCATACACCTGGTCGTTTTGCAGCGTGAAGGCGTAGTTGTTGGGCGCGACGGCGTGCATTCGGCCGGGCACGACGTTGGTGTAGCCGGCCGAAGCTCCGTCCACCGGATACCCCACCAGCATCTTGGGGAGCGGATTGCCCAGCCACTGGTTGGTCGGCATGTCCGACGCCAGATAACCCCCATAACCGCCCCGGGCCGCCGGCGACAGGAAGTAGAGCGCCGCCACGTCCCAGTACCGGGATTGCGGGCTGGAGACGCCGGGAGAATAGCCGTTGGTCAGGTCGTAAACGCGCTGTGCGGCGTAACCGGAAGCCAGATACCAGCCGCGGGCCGACAGGGGCATGGGATTGGGGTCCATCTCCCCGCTGTGCTTCTGGAAGAACCAGTTCACCTGGCCGACGTAGGAAAGGGCAGTGTCGTTGAACACCACGTGCGCGGCCGTAAGCACCACCCTGTCGCGCACCGCCACCCCGCTCCCATAGCCCACATCCGATTGGAGTTGGCCGTTGAAGGCGTAGGGCAACCGCGGTGAGTTGGTCAAACCGGCGCTGATAACGCTGGCGTCCGGCAAGGGCGTCGGCAATGCCACATCGTATGGTGGTGGTGTCACAATCAGGTAATAACCCGAGATCAAGGTTCCCTGGTTGGCAAAGACTTCCACCTCCCGTGTGGCGGGGGCCGACAGGCCGCTCACCGGTTTGAACTCAACCAGCCGGGCTCCGGGTGCGAGGTTGGCGGCGGTAGACCCGCCCGCCCTCCAATCCGGCTCCCCCAGCAGGCGCCAGCCGCTGTTGGTCACCACACTTGGTCCAAGGTTCACCGTCAACCAGCCCAAGCCTCCCCCTGCGCCGGCATACTGATTGGTCACCTCAGTCGTAGGCGCATGCGCAAACACCGCCTGCAGCGGCAGCTCGGGCACGATGTAGCCAGGCAACTGGCGAAAGGCCAGGGGATAATTCGCCTGCTCCAGATTTGTTACCAGAATGCCGCCGTTGCGCCAGCCCCGCTCCCATTCAAACCGCCACTGGCCGCCGATGTTTTCCGGCAGGAGCGTCACCCGCAAGCTGCCGCTGCGGTCAGGAGCAGGCTCGGGAAAAGCCTGGGCGAAAGATGAGCCGTTGGTCGTCGGAGCCGCATCGTAATGAATGCTAACCAGGGCCGCGCTGGGACTGCCGAGATTCGTGGTCGCGCCGCTCAGGCTGACCTGGAAGGTCTTGTCGGGGCCATTCAACCACTGCTGGCGGATGGGGATGCTCACGTAGTTCGTGGATGGGCCGCTGAGGCTGGTGATCGCGGTATAGTTGGTCGTGTAATCCGAGCCGGCGACGGCTGTGGCGTCGAGCGTGGACAAGGTGACAGAGCCGCCCAGCACGCCAAGGTTCAGCACCGGCACGACCAACGCACCTGCGCTCTCGCTCACTTCGTAACTGTCGGCCGACAGCACGAAGAGCGGTTGCGTGACGGCGAAGTTGGCGGTGATAGTCTTGCTGGCCGTCATGCTGACGGTGATGGGGTTGTTGGTGTTGTTAGCGTCTCCAGACCAGCCGATGAAGCTCTGGCCGGGCGCGGGATTGTTGCTCAGGGTCACCAGCGTGCCGCTGGCGTAGGACCATCCGGCAGGGGTGACGGTCACCGTTCCATAGCCGCTCTTGAGCAGCGTGAGCGAGTACATGTTCACGCCTAGCTCGAAGAACTTGGCCGTGTTCGTCGACACCGGGCTGGCGTTGGTGACGATGAAGTCAACGGGCGTGTCCGTGCGGCCATTCAGCGCGCCGTTCCAGGAATCGAAGTAGTAGCCGGCATCGGGCATTGCGGATAACCGCACGGTCGAGCCGTAGGGATAAAGTGTCAGATCGGGCTCCCGCCGAATGGTGCCGTGGAGGGCGGTGCCAGTGGTAACCACAGGCGCGCCAAAAACCGCCTGCACCGTCCGGCTGTTGGTCATGACCAACGCCTTAGGATTATCCCCGCCGTCGGCATCGTTGGTCCAATTAAGGAAGCTCCAGCCTGACTCGCCCGACGCCGTCAAAGTGACGGAGTTCGCTCCCGTGTAAAAGTCTGTCTGTGAAGTAACAGCGATTGTGCCGCCGCCGGGAGTATTCACGCTGATGCTGTTCACCCGGTCGGCGTCCTGTGACGTCAGGCCATCCTGCGAGTAGCCACGCGCCCGTATTGAAAAGGGCGCCGTAACCGGGACGGGACCGGTGTAAGGCACGTACGCAGCATTGTTGACTGAGTAGTAGTTGGTTCCGCTCGGGAAGCTGTTGGTGATCAGCAGCGTAAAGACTGTGCCGTTGGCAGCGGGCACAACGTTGTTGGAGTAGTACTGCCCGTCAAGCAGCACCAGCGGTGTGCCGAATGGCACCACACGGCTAAACGCGTTCGTCTCCAGCGCGAGAGTATTAGTGAAGACGGCGACGTAGCTATTGCTGGGGACCGCAACCACCGTGCGGGGATTGGCAAGATTGCCATCGCTCCATCCGGCGAAGACATAGTAGCGGCCTGGCTGCGCCGTCAGTGTCACCGTCTGGCCCAGTTGATACCAGTTAGCCCAGGTATAGGCATCCGGGGCGGGGGTGACCGTGCCGCTGCCGCTCACGCTCAAGTTGAAAGGCACCGTCGTCACCCCCACCGGCTGGCCGATAATGGATTGGGTCAGATAAACCGCCCCGTCCGTAGGGCTGTTGGTCTTGGCCGAGCTGAAGGCGTTGGGGGAACCAGGGGCGTCGCCGATATTACCGCTGTAGAATGCCACCGACAGTGCCTGGGTCAGCGTCGTCCACTGCTGGCTAGTGAGCGCCGGGTCGAAGACCTCATTGCGGTAGTCCGTGCGGCTGGAGTCGGCCTGGGCGAGCAGGTGCAGCGAGGTCGCCAAAAGCAACGGCCAGCCGTTGATCCAGCTGGCGGCACCCACAATGCAATGATGGTTGTTCTTCCCGCTCTTCATAACTAAAGCTCCACTGCGGCCAAGCGAACGTTTGAAAGACCAACCTGGTAGCGGGAATCTCCCCCAGCCCCGATAGACCACAACTTGATGGTGTAGGTGTTGGTTCCGGCTGGAGAGAAATCCAGGAACCGGAACATCGAGGTTGGCATGGTGAATCCAGCATAGGCGTTGATACCGTCATAGAAGGTGAATTGCTCAGTTCCGATGTGGGTCGAGCCGCGATAAGCCAAAACGGCACCATACGTCGAAGCACCTCCTCCACTGGCTTGCGTCCAGAAGCACGAATACTCTCCTTCCGACGCTCCGCTGGTCAGAAAGACCATGACCGGCCTTCCCGAGGTCACCAGCGACACTTGCAGTCCAGGCACGGAAGCCGGGTTTGCGAAATATGCTGGTGAGAGGCTCACGTTCGTCGAGATCGCCAGGCCCCCCAGTGGTGCCGACTGATTGCCCGTTCGCGGCGCCAGTTTCGACGGCCAGACCGTACCATCGGCCAGGTTGGTGCCGGCAATCCTGCCGTTGAGAGGGTCGTTGATGCCGAACACCGCACTCCAATCATAGCCTGCCAGCTTCGCCGCATTGCCGGCCTGCAAGGCATATGGAGCGCTCAGAATCTGCTGGCGCGGCAGGATCGGAGAGCGGTTGCTGACGGTGATTTCAACGTAGCGGTTGGTGGCGTTGAAGGCGTTGGCTAACGAGGCGCCGTTGCTGTCCACCGGGCCCAGCATGACGTTGAAGTAGCCTTGGACGACGGGGATGCGCGCAGCGTGGCCCTGGCCAATCTGGCCGTCGAACACCTGCGGCCCCCAGACCAGGCCAGTGCTGTTGGTGGCCGAGTCGTAGATGTTGAAGGTGAGCTGGTAGTCGGCGGTGGCCAAGGGCGAGCCGTCCGGATTCGACAGCCGGCCCTGGTAATTCACCAGGGCTGGGACGGATTGTGCAGTAACGATAAACACTGAGCAGAGCCAAGCGGCGAGAGCGACCGGACGAAAGTGGTTTGAGATCATAGCTTTGGAAACCAACCAGGCGTTAGAGTTCACGAGCGAGCATGCGGATGTAACGGGCGCTACCGACAGAACAGGTTGAGTTCACCAAAAACTGGACTTGGTACGTGTGGGGGCCGGGCGGAGGAGAATCCAGGAATTTGAACGCGCCAGGAGGTGCCCAGATGCGATCAACCCCACCCGCAACGCTCCCGTTGACATAGAGCTCCTGATCTCCGACGAGAAGCAGGTCCCGGAGCAAGCGCAGTTGAACTATCGGAGCGCCGCTGCATGTTGAAGCGGCAAAGGACGCCAGATTCGTGCTGCCATCCGACACAAAGGACACCTCCACGGGGTTTCCGCTCGTGGTGATGCTCACAGTGAAGTTGCTTACGACGGTTGGGGTCGTTGGAGTTGGGCTCGTGAACCAGCCGCAGGAGTCACTGACAGCGAGCCCGCCAGCCGGAACATTCGTTCCTAGAACTGAGAGCGCCAGGCGGTCCGGAGATATAGAACCGGTCGCGATCTGGTTCGAGGTAATTGTCATGGTTGCCAGTTGCGCTGCCGTGATGCTGTTGGACACGATGCGCGAGCCGTCCACCTTTCCATCTGCCGGGTTGTTCGTCCCAAACAAAGCGCTCCAATCATATCCTGTAAGCTTCGCCGCGTTGCCGGCTTGGAAGGCGTAGGGCGTGCTCAGGATCTGCTGGCGCGGTAGGACCGGCGCGTGGTTGCTGACGGTGACTTCGACGAAGCGGTTGGTGGCATAGAAAGCATCGGCGAGGGAACGGTTGCTGGTGTCCACCGGGCCGAGCATGACGTTGAAGTAGCCCTGGACGACGGGAATCCGCGGCCCGTGACCCTGTTCGGCCTGACCGTCAAACACCTGCGGTCCCCAGACTAGGCCCGTGCTATTGGTGGCGGAGTCGTAGATGTTGAAGGTGAGCTGGTAGTCGGCGGTAGCCAGCGGCGTACCGTCCGGGTTCGAGAGCCGGCCCTGGTAGTTGACCAGTGGCGGAACCCCTTGAGCGCAGGCGGTACCAGCAAACACAAGAGTCGCAAGGATGAGGGCGGGGCAGATTCTAGTCTTCATTGGTTTCAACGGGAAGGCAGGCTTATGCAGCCGCCGACTGTCACTTGGAGGTCGAGCACACCAGCTCGAACCATTTGGTCGCATTTGTGCGCTCCAGCAGAAGGGAAGATTGGGAGATGGATCGTAAGACCGACGAAGGACTTCTCGGGGAACACCACACGGGCCTGAGATAACGGGCGACATCCCGCACTTCCGGCACTCGCTTAGTCCAATCATCCGCTGCCTCAACCTACGCACACATCTGCCTTATCGGTTTGGATAGGATATGGATATAGAGGTGCCCTCCCGCCGGCAAGGAAAAAGCGACCGCAAGGTCCATCAGTCCATCACGATACCGCCTCTGTTCCAGGAACGTATATCAGCCTTGGCCTTGCCTGGCTCACCTTGAGCGATCAGGTCTTCGAGGTTCAGAGTTGTTTGGCGCGGTAATAGAAGGGGGTGGCGGGTGGAGGCGGGTTGGTGAAGGCGGTTTGGCCGGTCGAGTTGGTCAGGCGCAGGACCTCCGCCCAGTTTGTCAGCGGCTCAAGCAGGTTAGTTGAGCCCGTGATCGAATAGACGCAGCCCAGGACCCCCTCCAGCGTCATGGCCAGGGCGCCATCGGGCAGCACGCGCGGATCGCTCAGCCGAACCGGCGTGGACTGGGTGTAGAGCGCGGAGGCTGTGGTCAGTTGACCGAGGGTGAGGGTGATGGCCTGGGCCGACGGCAGGTTCCAGCCGGCGACGGGCTTGAACTCGAGCGCCGCCGATCCGCCCTGCGGGACCGTGACCGTGAACGGCGAGTTGCCGCACCAGTCAGCGGTTCCTTGCCGCCGCCATGCCGCGCCGCCAGCGACCGCGGCGGGCGGGCCAAGGTTCACCTGCAAGTAGGCGAGGCTGCCGCTGCCACCGCCGACGGTGATCGTGATCACCCCGCCGCCGGTGTAGTTGGTGCCAGCGTCGCCCAGCATTGCCGCGTTGGTGATCAGGTTCACTACCGCGCTGTCAATCGCCCGCACCAGCGAGGCATACGGTTGAGTGCCGTTATACAGCGTCCCCAAATACACGCCGGCCGGATAGTAATAGCCGTTCATTTGCACGTACAGCGGGCCGCCGCTGTTGCCCGGGTAGCTCAGGAACCAGGGGGCAACGTAAACCTGCTGGCCCGGCACGGGATCAGTGGCCAGGGTCAACGGATAGGGTTGCGGCTCGGTCTGGTACATCTGCCCCGGCACGATGCTCGCGTCGCCCAACTGCGACCCGTCCACGGGATAGCCCACGAGCATCTTGAGCGTGGTGCCCGTCAGCCAAATGTTGGGTTCGGCGTCGGACGGCAGGTAGCCGCCATAGCCTCCGCCTGCCACGGGGGACGGGAAATACAACGCTGCCACGTCCAGGTTGCGCGACTGCGGGCTGGACTGCTCGGGGCTCAAGCCGCCCAGCAAGTCGTTGGTGCGCTGGGAGGCGTAGCCGCTCAACATGTACCAGCCGCGCGCGGCCATCGGCTCCGGCTCGAACACGCCGGCTTGGCGCTGGAAGAACCAGTAGGCATGCTCCGCGTAGGCAAGGGCGAAATCGTTGAAGACGAGGTGCGCCGCGGTCAGCACCACGTTGGCATCCACCGCCACCCCGCTGCCGTAGCCCATGTCGGTGAGCAATTGGCCGTTGTAACCAAAGGGACAGGTGGCCAGGTCGTTGATGTTGGTGGCCGGAACCGGGTGCGGCAACATGACGCCACTCGGCGGTGTCTGGGCGAACGTATAGTTTGCCGTCACCACCGATTGCTGGCCACCAGAGACCTGGGCCGCCAGGCTCAGCGGGCGGGACCAGCCGCTTACCGGCGCAAACTCGACGTAATAGGTGTCCGGCAGCAACCCCGAGACGTTGGTGTAAGCGGCGCGCCAGGCCGTCTCGCCAATGAACCGCCAGCCCGCGCCGGGGGGCCGGTTCGGGCCGATGCCCACCATGAGCGAACCGGTGCCGCCCACATCCGGCGCGAACGTGGGCAGATACTGGTTGGTCAGATAGCTCGTGGCATTGGGGAGCACGGCCACCGAAGTGGTAGGGGGATAGGCGAGGTAACCGGGCACGTCGCGGAACACCACGGGATAATTGCCCGGCACGAGGTTGGATACGACGTCGCCGGTGTTGCGCCAGAACTGGTCCCACCCAAACCGCCACTGGCCCTTGGCTTCGGCCGGTAGCAGCTTTACCACCAACTGCCCGCTCATCGGCGGCGGAGTGAAGGCCATCGCGTTGGCCGCGCCATACGACGTGAACAAAGCCTTGCGAATGAGGTTGTTGAAGCCGTCTGCCAGATACAGGTTGCCCGCGTCGTCCACCGCGATGCCCATGGGATAGTAGAACCTGGCGTCCTGGCCGGTGCCATCGGTGCTGCCGTAGTTGTAGGGCAGACCACCGATGGTGCTGACCACCCAGTTAGTGCCGACGGGGGTGATCTTCCGGATCGTCCAGTAGTCCGACACAAAGAGATTGCCCGCGCCGTCCACCGCGATGCCGATGGGCTGCGCGAATTGTGCGCTGCTGCCCGGGCCGTCGTTGGTGCCCCACATGCCTGGCTGACCGGCCAATGTGTTCACCACCCAGTTGGTACCAATGGGACTGAGCTTCCGGATGGTTTTGTTCCCGGTATCCACCACGTAAACTTTCCCCGCATTGTCCACCGTGATGCCATAAGCGCCTCCGAATCGAGCGTCGCTGCCCGTGCCGTCGGCGGTGCCCTCAGCTCCAGCCAGGCCGGCGATGGTGCTCACGGCCCAGTTGGTGCCAACGGGAGACAGCTTCCGAATCGTGAAGTTCGCACTGTCCGCCACGTAGCAATTGCCCGCGAGGTCCCTGGCGATGCCCCACGGCGTGTCGAATCGCGCGTTGCTGCCCGTGCCGTCGGCGGTGCCGTTGGTTCCGGCCACACCGGCAATGGTGCTCACCATCCCGGCGGAGGTAACCTTCCGAACGGTATGGTTGGCTGTATCCGCCACAAAGAGATTGCCCGCGCCGTCCAACGAGATGCCGCCGGGGCGATCAAAGCGCGCGTGGCCGCCGGCTCCGTCGGCGCTGCCGTTGGTTCCGGCCGACCCGGCCAAGGTGTTTACCACCCCGGCGGAGGTAATCGTTCGGATCGTGTTGTTGGCTGAATCCGTGACGAAGAGATTGCCGGCGCTGTTCACCGCGATGCCAGCGGGGAAGTAAAATCGCGCGTTGCTGCCGGTGCCGTCATCGGAGCCGCTCTCATGACCCACGGCCGAACCGGCGAGGGTGGTCACCACTCCGGCGGAGGTGACCGTCCGAATCGTGTGGTTCTCCGTATCGGCCACAAAGAGGTTGCCCGCGCTGTCCACAGTGAGAGCAGAGGGCGAGTCGAATCGCGCGTCGCTGCCGGTGCCGTTGGCGCTGCCCTCGGTTTGAGCCAAGCCGGCCAGGGTGCTCACCACCCAGTTGGTTCCTTCGGGGGTAATCTTCCGAATGGTGTCGTTGCGTGAATCCGCCACATAGAGATTGCCCGCGCTGTCGGCCGTGATGCCTTCGGGATTGCAGAATCGCGCGTCGGTATTCGTGCCGTCAGCGCCGCTGCAACTGTAAACCTGGCCAGCAATGGTGCTCACGACCCAGTTGGTCCCTGCCGGAGTGACCTTCCGAATCGTGCCATTATTCATATCTGCCACATAGAGGTTGCCGGCGCCGTCCACCGTGATGCCATGAGGGCTGTGGAACCCCGCGTTGCTGTTCGTGCCGTCGTTGGAACCCTCCTGCCCGGCCTGACCGGCCAGCGTGCTCACCACCCAGTTGGTTCCCACCGGAGTGATCTTCCGAATCGTGTGGTTGTTGCAATCTGCCACAAAGAGATTGCCCGTGCTGTCCACCGTGATGCCCCGGGGGTTATAGAATCGCGCGTTACCGCCAATGCCGTCGTTGGTGCCGGCATCGCCGGCCAGACCGGCAACTGTGCTCACCACCCCGGTGGGGGTGACCTTTCGAATCGTGCTGTTGCCTGTATCCGCCACAAAGAGATTGCCCGCGCTGTCCGCCGCGATGCTGGAGGGGCCGGAGAATCGCGCATTGCTGCCGATGCCGTCCGCGCTGCCGCCCAGCATTCCGGCCAGGCCGGCGATGGTGCTCACTACCCCGGCGGGGGTAATCTTCCGGATCGTGCTGTTGCCGGAATCCGTCACATAGAGGTTGCCCGCACTGTCCGCCGTGATGCCACTAGGATAGCTGAACTGCGCCTGGTCGCCCACGCCGTCGGCGCTGCCCCACCACGACCTTCCCGCCAGCGTACTGAAGGTGTAGGCAGCGGCGGGGATGGACGGCACCGGGGTGTTTTGCACCTCAAGAGCGCCGATGTCGCTGCCGTCGCCGCCCGCGGCGTTGGTGACGGCCGGGAAGTCCGAAATGTTGGACAGCCCGCGCTGGTCCGTGGCGCGGGCCAGGTTGGTGATGGCATTGCTTTTGCCCTGGTCAATGGCCGGGCTGTTCGTCAGGAGCGCGTGCGTCCACGTCGGGCCGCCGTTGTCCTGCAACGGGCCCAGCAGCGGGTCGGTGTTGGTCCGGTCGCCGGGCCCGGTGAGGAAGCCGGCCGCGTTGTCACTGCTGAGGTTGTAGCCGGCGGAGGTGATCGTGCCGCCGCTGTTGGAGACGTTCGCGCCCCGGCTGCCGGCGGCCAGGATCGTGTCGCCCATCTGCACCAGGGCGACACCACCGGAAACGTCGTTGAAGATGGCGCCGCCGTACGCGGCCGAATTGCTGCTAATGGTGCTGGCGTTGATCCGCACTGTCCCGTTTCCGGACCAGCCGTTGTTGTAGATGGCGCCGCCCCCGTAGGAGTAGGCCGAGTTGCCACTCAACGTGCTGGCGCTGATGGTCAACATCGCGCTGCCGGACTGGCCGTAGTTGAGGACGCCGCCACCCGAATACGCCGAGTTGCTGCTGATGGTGCTGGCGGTGATCGTCAGGGTCGCGCCACCCGCAGCCCCGTCGTTAAAGATCCCGCCGCCGACATAGTAGGCGAAGTTGCCGCTGACGGTGCAGGCGGTGAGGGTGACTGTGCCATTGCCGTTGTAGATGCCGCCGGCGTTGCCGCTCGGAGCACTATTGCCGGCGATGGTGCAGTTGCTGAGGGTTAGAGTTACCCCCGCGCTGTTGAAGATGCCGGCGCTGCCGAGCGACGTGGTGTTGTTGGTGACGACGCAGTCGCTGAGCGTGACGATGCTGCCCACAGGACCACCGGTCCTGAGGCCGGCGCCGTCGACGGCCCCCTGGCCGTTGGCGATCGCCAGCCCGCGGATGGTCACGTTGGTGCCGGTGACGTCGAACACGCGGGAGGCGTGGTTGCCGCTCACGGTCAACGTGCCGGCACCGGGGCCGAGGAGGGTCACGCTATTGGAAACAGTCAGTTGGCCGCTGGTCAGCGTGATCGTGCCGGAGAGGCCGGTGACGTCAATGGTGTCGCCATTGGCGGCGCCAGCCAGTGCATTGCGCAAGGTGCCCGGGCCGCTATCGGCGGTGCTGGTGACGGCAATGGTCGCGGCCCGCAGACCAATGGGCGCGGAGCAAAGTAAGGTCAGGCACGCGACGGCAAGGACGAGTGAGTTCAGTTTAGGTTCCAGGGCTTGCTTCCTTGTTGCAGAAGCTATCCGGCAGCAGCAGCATGGGCGCGGAGGGATCTTCATGGCGACAGCTTACCTGAGCCGGATAATATCAAATGCGGTTTCCGGTAACAAGTGAGTTTTGGCATTGAGTTGGGAAGGGCTGGGCACATCGTGACCCCCTGTAAAGATCAAAGTGTTGAGTAGTCGGCGCAAGGATGAGCTGCGTCGTTACCAGCCCGGCTAGCCTTGGTCTTTGGCCGAACGGAGCCGCCGGCCCAAGCACTGCCCTCAGCAGATCTCTGCGACTTGGGAAGTCCAGATTGTCAAACTGCGCCGACAAACCGGCTTCGGCGCTGAACGCCTCCACCACGAGTTCGCCTTACCTTGCAGCCCCAACGCCATGGTCCGAGTTCTGCGTTAAAAGCCGGGTCTGGTGCGCCCACGCAAAAAGAAACCTGCTACTAAGAAGCAACTGCGCTCCATCAAAAGGCTCTGGCGGCTCTTTGCTCGGCACTCCACCGACACCCAATACCTACAGGACATCCCGCATTACTGGACCCAAATGAGCCATCTCAAACTGCCCCGCTTCGAATACACCGCCCGGAAGCCGGTCTCCGGAGCCTGCTTCACCGGCTAGGCTGACGAACCCTCTAAAAGCTATGCCGTCGTGCTGGCTGAACAACTCTCGGTCCACCGGGCCGGCGGATGCCGCACTTATGATGGGTTCGGCCGTTGGCAGCCTCGGAGACGCTGTTTCGGATGGAGTCGTGAATTCGCGTAAGTCGGCTGACTCCAGTGGGTTAGGTAATTGAACCTACGGTGTGGATACGGTGTGGATACGGTGAGGATACGGTGTGGTGCCGGTTTGGACTAGAGGAGGCTTCTTTGTGAGCCACGGTCTGATCCCAGTCGTCGTTCGACCAAATCGCTTCGACTTTGGCTGGGTAACTATACGTGTTTGGGCAACTTGTGCAGCAGATGTGCAATTAAGTGACGCAAAGACAGGGTGTTAGACCGGATACCCTCAGAGCGGTTGAGTGGCGATGCTCGGTAGCTGACGGAACGTCCGCCGTGGGTTTGTACTTGGCTGGCGGCTGGCGGCGTGGTAGTTCATGGTCACAGAGAGAAATGCGCGTCCAGGGTCTAAAGTGGTATGGCGGTGCGGCTGTGCTGTTGATCGTGCTGGCGCTGGTGGTTTGGCGGCGGTCGCGCGGCACGGATCCTGGCGGCTCGGCTCTGGTTTCCTCCAACGCTCTCCCCCAAGAAGTGACTTCACCGGCGGGTGCGGCCGGGGCCGCGGGCGGGGCGAAGGCCGAACTGGGAGACCAATTGCGGGCGGCAAAGGTGGCTTTGGCAAACGCATCCGACGCGGCCGGGAAACAGCAGGCGCTGGCAGTATTGCGGCAAGCGCTGCTTGGCGGCTCCGCGAACGACACGGCGGCCGCCATTCGTCAGCTCCTTGATTCCAAGGCCGACGCGCCAACAGGTCAGGGGTTCAAGGTGGGCGGCGGCGGCTCGCTGACCGAGGCGCCGACTTTGAGGACCTTCCTGCTGGACCAATTGGGGCGCCTGGATCCTGCGGCTGCCGCGGCTTACGCGCGGATCATTCTCAGCCGGATGGATTCGCCGGATGAGTGGGCCGTGGCGCTGCGCAGCTTGGCTGTCGGGGACACGAGCCCTTCGGGGCGCGCTCTGCTGGGACAGAAGATCGCCGAGCTGCTGCGATACGAACCCTGGCAGCGGGATCCGTCGGTGGGTTACCTCGAAGCATTTGACGCAGCGGTGTTCCTGGGCGACACCAACCTTGCCCCGGCCCTGGCCGACCTGGTTCGCCGACAAGACAATTCTGCCGTGTCTCATGCGGCCTATCTGGCCCTGGACCGGATGATCATCAACGACGCGTCCCAGCTTCTTTCGGCGCTGGAGGCGGCGCCGGAGATGATGCAGGGCCGGGAAGCGACGCGGGCCGACTATTTCGCCCGCGCGGACGTGCGCGACCCGCAGCAACGGCAGGTGCTGGAGAGTTACCTGCTGGCCCCCGGGCGCAGCGCGGCGGAACTGGCGCAGTTCGCCGGGGTGTTCCCCAACGCCAATTACATGATCTCCCACAATCTCCTGACCTCGACGCCCACCCCCGACCGCGCGGCGTTGACCAGCCGGGACGCGGCTTCGTTGCAGGTGGTGCAGGAGTGGCTGGCGGACCCGCGGTTTGCGAAGCTGCAACGCCCATTGCAGAAGGTAAAGCAGCGGTTGGAGGATTTCGCGAGGCAATCGAGCAGGTAACCGGGGAGGCCCGGAACGGGCCGGTCGCGACGGATGCCAGGCAGGGCGGTTTCGCCGGGGCCGCCGGCCGAAGTTGCGCCCGGCGAGCGGGCTTTACCAGGGCCTCAGCTTCCCCCAGGAACTGGCCCTGGGTATTGCTTTGCCGTTTCGCCACTCTGCCATTCCATCACTTCACCTTCCCGCATGCTCAGAAGATGAAGTTCAATCGCAGGATGAAGGAGCGCTCGCGGGGTAGTTCCGGATAGGCGGTCAGTGAGTATAGGTGGTAATCCTGATCGGAGAGGTTCAGGATGCCAAACATCACCTCGGCGCGGCGGTGCAGGAACCGATAGCCCAGGTAGAGGTTTTCCTGGACGAAGTCGTCTCCGTGCCCCGGCGTAAAAGCGCCGGTGTTGTTCTGGTGATACCACGTCGCATCCGCGCGGGCGAAGAAGCCAGAAGGATGGTTGTATAGGACATAACCTGTGGTCTCGTAGAGCTCCGCGTGGTCGGTTCGGTCGGCGGCGGACAGGGCCGACACAGGCACGCCAGGCAGGTCGTCATTGAACTTCACGCGGTCGTACTTGAGGCTTGCGCCCACCGCGAACGATCGGCCAAGGAGCTGGTTGATGCCGACGCCGATGGAATCTTCATAGTAGCGAAGCCGTTCTTCGGTTGTGGATGAGGCGGCCAGCGGAGGAGTTCCGTTTGTCCAGGAGAAGACACCGATTGTGCGGTCAACATCGGTGGTGAGCCGCTGGACTAGTATGCCGACGTAAGTGCCGGACGGGAATTTGAAGTCCAAGGCGGCAGAGTACGTCTCGTACTCCGGGGCGGCGACGGAGCCGACGATGGACTCGGAGATCAGGCTGCGGAAGGCTTGCGGGAAGCCGGCAACCTGGGTCTGCTCAAGCCGGTAGCTTTCATCAGCGCTGACGCCGCCGAGCGACTTGGTATAAGCGCCGCGAAGGGTTACCAGTGAAACCGGGTTCCAGACTAGGGCAGCTTTGGGGCCGAGCTGGCAGGTGTGGGATTCTCCTGGCGAAAGGGGGGGGTGACGGAAGTTGCCCGGATAGGTGAGGTCGTCGTAAGCAGTGCCGCCGATGAGCCAGAGGCGGTCGAAGGGTTCCACGGTGAGGTAGCCGTAGGCGGTGAGGCGTTGGAAGCCCTCGTCCGAGGAGGACGGGGTTTGGGGATTGAACAGAAAGCCGAGCTGCCCCGGGTTGCTGAATACGGAATCCGCGGCGAAGGAGCCACCCTGCCACCGACCCCCGAGGGAAAGGCTGATGCGGTCCGATTGCAAGACATGGTTCAGCTCGGCGAGGTAGATTTCCATATCGTTCCGATAAGACGCATCGAGGGTTGCGCCATCGGCAGCAATAACGTTGCCAGCACTGTCTTTGATCAGTACGAGCTGGGGGGTGGCGGTGTCGCTAAAGCGTTGCTCGGTGACGATGCGGCCGCCAAGCAGCAGGCTGTGGTTATTGGGGGACCATTCGTGGTGCCAGCCGCCGACAACGATGGGCTGCTGGTATTCCTCAAACTTGAAGTTGCGTCGGGCGTTGTCGGGGTCGTAGTACTGGAAATTGTCCCCGGAGCTGTAGTCCTCGAATTTGACAACGGCCAGCATGGTATCCTGAGAAGTGATCTGCTGTTTAAACGTGGTGTACCATTCGATGCTGTTAAGATCGTTGTTTGGCCTCACCCCGTCGCTGTTCTGGTAATCGAGGTCGAAGGCGTAGCTGGTCCCGCCGAACGTGCCGTATTGGGAAACTAGCTCTCTGACCGAGCTGTTATCGGAGCGGCCCAGGGTGGAATTGGCGATGCCCAGCCCGTCGGCTTGAAAGAGTCGCGAGTATTCCTGCTGCGAGACGTGTTGCGCCAGCCGTCCTCCGCCGATGGGCGACAGCAGGTTGGCCAGCAGGAGTTCGTTGAACCACACCGTCTCGTAGCGGAGGTTGAAGCGGGTGGGATCGCGCAGTGCATTGTAACTGTCCGCAAGGAAGAGATGGGCTGCCGCGTTGGCGTAGTCGTAGGTCACGGCGCGGGAGGCTTCGCGCACGCTCACATCCGTCATGCCCGCGTCGCGGTAGATCGAGGCCAGGTTGGCGCTGCTGACGGCGCGATCCTGGTCGAGCAGGAGGCGCGAGCGGAAGAGGCTGCGGTTGTCGTTGCGCTCCTGGGCGGCTTCCAGGTCGCCGATGGCCTGGTTGATCCGGTTTTCCTGCTGCTTGAGCAGCGCGGAGTAGAGCCACGCGGTGGGGTCGTGACGGTCCAGGTTGATTGCCAGTTTCAATTCCTTGTCAGCCGTGGGATAGCTGTCCGTTGTCGTGTAAGCCTTGCCTAGGTAACTGCGCAGCAAAGCCCGCTGCGGCTCCAGAGCGGCGGCCACCGTCAGGTCCTTCACCCCCCCCGTCGAGTCGCCGCGGCGCATCCGGCAAAGACCACGGCCCAGCCACGCGTTACCCAGTGCCGGATCAACGGCGATCGCCTGATTGAACCACTCCACGGCTTGGCGGGGCCGGTTCTGCCCTGCCAGCAAAAAGCCTCTCAAGGACAGGGTCTGGGCATTGCGTGATGCCAGGTGGAGGCTGCGGTCCAGGGCTTGCTTCGCAGCGCTCGCATGGCCGAATCCAAACTCCAATTCGGCCACGCGCTCCCAGGCGAAACCCAGATCGGGTGAGAGCCGCGTGGCCTTCCGGGCGAAGTCCAGGGCAACTTTCAGCGATTCATCACCCTGCGCGCGCGACTGCTCATAGTAGGACGCCGCCAGGTATTCGGAGGCAAGCCGCGGCTTCATGGTTGAGGGATTGGGCTGCCGCTTCACTGCAGCCATGAGTGTGCGCAGTGCAAGAGCCAGGCGCTCAGCCAATTCCGATGGGGCACCGAGTTGCAGGGCCGCCAGAGCTGTTTCGCTCCGGTCCACTTGGCCGACCGAGAGCAGCAGCGCCGCGTAATACAATTGCTCGGCTGTGGAACCGGGAATGCGCCCGGCAGGATATGTGGCCATAGCCTGCAGCAAGTCGCCGTCGCGATAGGCCGCGAGGGACTCCTTGAGCGCCTGCTCTTCGTCGGGGCTAAGGCGCAGTTCGTTCGGGTCGAGCACGGCTGGATAATAGAGGCACCACTGAAGAATATTATTCGCGACGAACCCGGCAGTGCGGACCGGCGCTTTGCCGGTTTCGGCCACCCCTTGCTGGTTGTTGGTCAAAAGGAGCGTCCCTTGCTCATTGGTCAACTGGACCTGGCCATCAATCACCGAAAGCGTCCCGCGCTCGTGGTTGTCCGACGCATTCACCGCCAGCACAAACTCGGTCCCTTCGACCCCCGCCACCGCCCCCCGTGTGATGACACGGATGCGGCCTGGCTTGTCACGATGGAAAAACGAGAGCAGGCCCTGGAGTATGTGAAGTCCCGGCAAGGCATAGTGATCCTGCGGCGGCAGGATTTCGACCAGGGTTGACTCTCCAAAACTCACCACGCTGTGGTCCGACCAGAGCAGCCAGACACGGCTGTTGCGGCCGGTGCGCAACCGGTAGGCAGCTTTAAGCGCTTGGTTGGTTTGGGTGAGCACCCAATCGGTTGCGCCTGTGGGCATGACCTCTACGCTGCCTTGCAACCCGATGATGACTATTTGCTCCGCGGCCGCCTTCCGGGCGCCAGACTGCGCGCTGGCCGAACCCGCCCAACCGACCAGGCTGATGACAGCTACGCCAAGGAGAAAATTCCCGAACCTTGCGCCTGAATGCCTCATAGATTTGGCTGATGATTTCAAGTTCCCGCTGCGTGGGCTGCTTATAACCGATTCGCCCACCGGCAGGCAATTCATTTGACTTCGGCCTGACCATGCCTGCCGCTACTTCTCAAGGGAGTGCAGAGCCGGGGGCGTTAAGTCCACTTGGGATAGTTCTTCCGCAGGACACGAATCACCTGTGAGAGTGTGAGTGCTTGTTACTTTGCATTGCATTCGAGACAGTGCTGCACAAGACTGGTTGGCCTGAAATCAGCAACCAAACCAAGCAGATTGAACACCGGTCACCGGATCATCGGTAAGGCCGAAAGGCGCGTGGATGCCTTCGGCAAGGTGACCGGCCGGGCGAAGTTCGCCGCCGATTACAACGCCGGCCACCAACTCTACGGCAAGGTGCTGCGCGCGGAGCACCCACACGCGCGCATCATGCGCATCGAGACGTCGGCGGCAAAACGGCTCGCGGGTGTCGAAGCGGTGCTGACGGCGGACGATATCCCAGGCGAGAAGGTCATCGGAATCGTCCTGAAGAACCAGGCAATCCTTGCCGTGGACAAAGTCCGTTACCTGGGGGACGGGGTGGCGCTGGTCGCGGCGAAGACGAGACAGATCGCCGAGGACGCGCTGAGGCTTATCAAGGTTGAATACGAGCCGCTGCCGGTGGTCTCGGACCCGGAAGCGGCGCTGGCTCCAGATGCGCCCAAGGTTCATGGCGCGGACAACACTTTCGTGCATCACACGGTGCGAAAAGGGGATGTGGCGAAGGGCTTTGCCGAGGCGGATTTCGTTATCGAGCGCAAGTTCACAACGCCGTGCATTGAGCATTCCTACCTGGAGCCGGAGGCGGTGCTGGCCGAGCCGGGCGAGCATGGCGGGGTCAAGGTGACCGGCAGCGTGCAGAACCTGTTCTCTACCCGACGATCGGTCGCGGCAGCGCTGAAGCTGGATCTCAACCGCGTCGAGATCATCCAGGCCACGCTGGGAGGCTCCTTTGGTGGCAAGGACGAGGTGATGACCTCCATGTGCTGCCGGGCGGCTTTGCTGGCACTGGCCACGGGCAAGCCGGTAAAGATGGTCAACACGCGCGAGGAATCCATGCTGGAGTCCTACAAGCGGCACCCTTACGTGCTCTATTACAAGTGGGGTGCGAAGCAGGACGGCTCCATCACGGCGATGGAGATCAAGTGCATCGCGGATGGGGGCGCATATGCCTCGATGAGCCAGTTCGTGACGTGGCGCTCGGTGGTCCAGGCGACCGGGCCCTATTGCTGCGAGCACGTCAAGACAGACGTTTATGCTGTCTATACGAACAACAACTACACGGGAGCAATGCGCGGGTTCGGCTCGCCGCAGGTGAACTTCGCCATCGAGTCCATGATGGACGAGTTGGGCGAGCGGGTGGGCAAGGACCCGCTGGAGATTCGCCTGCAAAACGGTTTCAAGGACGGCGCGGTGACGGCGACGCAGCAACGGCTGACCCACAAAGTAAGCCTGCGCGAGGTGCTGACCAAAGCTGCTGAGGCGGCGGATTTCAAGGCGAAGTGGAAGAAGTACCGCGCTGCGGCCGGCTCGCGGTCCGAGGGCGCTGCCACATCCCTGGCAGGGCGGAAAATGCGCGGCATCGGGCTGGCCTGCAGCTATCGCGGCGTGTCGCTGGGCGCTGAAGGGGTGGACGCGGCCGGCACCATCGTCTCGGTGCAGACCGACGGCAGCGTGATCGTGTCGTCGGGCATTACCGACATGGGGCAGGGAGCGCAAACGCAAATGTCGCAGATTGCGGCGGAGGTGTTGGGTGTTTCCATGAATCGCATCCGATTCCTGAACACCAACACCGACCGGGTGCCAGACTCAGGACCGACGGTGGCCTCGCGGGGCACTATTATGGGCGGTTCGGCGGCGAAAAAGGCGGCGGAGATTGTGCGGGCAACACTCCTGGAGGTCGGTGCTGACATGGTGAAAGCGGCTCCGGACAAATGCGACCTGGCGCGCGATTACCTGATTGAGAAGCGGGGCGGCAAACGACTTGCGTCGTTTACCGAGTTGGCGGCCGAGTGCTTTCGCCGGGGCAAGACGATGCATGGCCTGGGTTGGCATAAGGCCCCTCCGACATCCTGGCACGAGGAGGAGGGCAGGGGAGAGGCCTACTTTACTTTTGTCTATGGCGCGAATGTGGCCGAGGTGGAAGTGGACGCTGAGATCGGCAAGGTGGATGTGCTGGAATTCGTGTCCTGCCACGATGTCGGGAAGGCGATCAACCGCAGCACCGTGCTGGGGCAGATCTACGGCGGCGTAGCGATGGCGCTGGGCTACGGGTTGCTGGAGGAATTTGATTACGAGGCGTCGGTGCCGAAACAGGTCAACTTCGACGAATACCTGATCGCCACGGCGATGGACGTGCCGAAGATCAAAGCGATTATCGTCGAGAACGCGGACGCGGCGGGGCCGTTCGGGGCAAAATCCATCGGGGAGCCCGCCAACGAACTTGCGGCGCCCGCCATCGTGAATGCGATATACAACGCCACCGGCAAGCGAATCTGCGAGATTCCGGCTACGCTCGAAAGGGTGCTGCTCGGGCACAAGCTGACCCGGAAAGGGGAGCGCGGCTCTGTCCGGAAGGATGTAATGGCAGGGGATTCCTGCAAACTCGGGCGAGGTGACCGATGAAGCCGTTCGAATACATCGCCGCCGAGACCATCGCTGAGGCGTGCAGCGTGCTGGCTAGGCATGGGGCGGAGACCCGCATCCTGGCGGGCGGAACGGATCTGCTGATCGAGCTGCGACGCGGATCGAAGATGGCGCCCAGAATCGTGTTGGACATATCCCGGGTGGCTGAACTCAGTGGGATCGCCGAATCGGACGATGACATCACCATCGGCCCGTTGGCCACCCACGCTGATCTGGTGCGGTCGGAGGTGGTGCGAAAGTTCGCCCCGCTGTTGGGCGTCGCGGCCGCGGCAATCGGGTCTCCGCAAATCCGGGAGCGTGGAACGGTGGGCGGCAACGTCATGAATGCGGCTGCGTGTGCGGATACCGCGCCCCCGCTGATTGCCCTGGGGGCGACTGTGACGCTGCAGTCCAGGTCGGACTGTCGGGAGCTGCCGCTGGCGGACCTGTTCGTCAGACCTTATCAGACGAAGGCGAAGCCAGACGAACTCCTAACCGGCATCAGATTTCCCAAGCTCGGTCGAGGCGTGCGCAGCGCATTCATCAAGCTGGGCCGTCGCAACGCGCTTTCGATCTCCCGCCTCAGCGTGGCAGCCGTCCTCCGAATAAACAAGAGCGGCAGGATTGCCGAGGCGCGGATCGTTCCGGGCGCGGCTTTTCCGACGTGGCAGCGGGTGGTGGAGGCCGAGCGGATGCTGATCGGGGAGAAGCCCGGGCCGAAGCTCTTCGCTGCCGCCGGCCAGAAGGTCTCCGAGGAGATGATCAAAGCCACGGGCCGGCGCTGGTCCACCGAGTATAAAGAGCCGGTAATCGCGGTCCTGGTGCGGCGGGCACTGCAGGACTGTGCCGCGAACCCTGCGCCCCAATCGTCCGCGCCTGCAAAGCTGGCAGGGCCCGCTCGCCGAGCGGACCGTCGTGAGGCGGTCTCGGCGAAGCCCCCTATGCCTGCCCCTGGCGCGCTCGGGCCAGCGCGGCCTGCCACCGAGACTTCCATCACCATCACGATCAATGGACTTCCGCACACTCTTACAGTCCCCGCCAACACGACGCTGCTCGACTTGCTGCGTGACCATGTGGGGTTGATGGGCACCAAGTGCGGCTGCGAAATAGGTGAGTGCGGCGCGTGCACGGTCCTGCTCGACGGAGCGCCGGTCAATTCTTGCCTGGTGCTGGCCTCACAAATCGCTGGCCGAGAGGTCCTGACCGTGGAAGGTCTGGCCCAAAACGGCAAACTCCATCCTCTGCAAGAGTCATTTCTCGACCACGATGCCGCCCACTGCGGCTTCTGCACGCCGGGCATGCTGCTGAGCGCCAAGGCCCTGCTGGATTGGAATCCCCGGCCGACCGAGGCGGAAATCCGACGCGCTATCTCCGGCAACCTCTGCCGCTGCACCGGCTACCAGCAGATTGTCGAGGCCATTGCGAAGGCTTCGCCCGAGTAGCCCGGTGAAACCACGAAACCGGGCCTTGGCCCGGACTGCCGCGCGCCAGGCGGCCGGAGGGTTGGATTCTGCTGGCCGTGCTCCGTCAAGATGAAGCCCGGTTTAGGAGGGACGTTCCGCCGAAGCGTCCGTGCCTGCGCGGAATCGGGCACCTCGGCCAGGCGGCCCTGCCAACGGATTGTCGAGCTTGATGTGGCCCTGCGATGAGAAGGCGACAGGTGTTCTGTCATTGACGCAGGCCGTTCGATGGGGTTCAGTTCCCCACAGATCTATATTGCTCCATGAAGACAGCATTCGCTATCACCGGCTCGACTATTCGGATCATGGCTTGGCTTTGCGTCACGCTGTGGCTGGCGGGCTGTGCCACTCAGCGTGTGGATTGGCCCGCGCGGATCGGTCACTATACTTATGACCAGGCCGTGGTGGACATGGGGCCGCCTGACCGGCAGGCCAAGCTGGCCGACGGCGCCGTCGTTGCCGAATGGCTTGTCAGCCGCGGCTCCACTTATGTTTATGGAAGCGCGGATCCTTACTGGCCCTTCTATGCCGGCCCCGTTACCGCTCACACCTCGCCCAACCGCTTCCTGCGCCTGACCTTCGGCCCCAACGGCCAACTCGCCGCCTGGACCAAGGTCTACAAATAGGACACGACAAACTGAATATGCTCAGGACACAGATCGCCAGGCTCCAGGAACTGCGAACGGAAACTTACGGCAAGGATTTCCTGCTAACGTGGGAGAAGTGCGATGCCGAGATTCAGGCGCTCTTGCTGGTTGCTGAATGCCTATGGGAACTGCACAAGGCGCGCAAACCGTTCCGGGTGTTTGAAACCGGGCTCGCAGTCTCGATTTTCCGGGACAAATCCACGCGGACACGTTTCAGCTTCGCTTCCGCGGTTAACGCCCTCGGGCTGGGGCTCTCGGAGCTGGACGAGGAGAAGTCGCAGATTGCCCACGGCGAGACCGTGCGGGAGACGGCAAACATGATCTCCTTCCTCACCGAAGTCATCGGCATTCGCGACGACATGTACTTGGGTGAGGGCAATGCTTACATGCGCGAGGTCGGCCAAGCCGTGCAGGAGGGATTTGACAAGGGCGTTCTGCACCAGCGCCCGAGCGTCGTTAACTTGCAATGCGACGTGGACCATCCAACCCAAGTCCTGGCGGACCTTTTGCATCTCAAGTGGCATTTCGGATCATTGGATAAGCTCAAGGGTAAGAAGATTGCGATGACGTGGGCCTACTCACCCAGCTACGGCAAACCGCTTTCGGTGCCGCAGGGCGTGATCGGATTGATGACGCGTTTCGGGATGGAGGTGTCGCTTGCCTACCCGGAAGGCTACGGCTTGATTCCCGAGGTGGTTGAACTGGCGAAGCAAAACAGCCGCAAGAGCGGGGGCAAGTTTGAGGTCGCCTCCAGCATGGAAATGGCATTCAAAGACGCCGATATGGTGTACCCAAAGTCCTGGGCTCCTTACCAAGTGATGCAACGGCGGACGCCGTTGCTGCACAAGGGCGACAGGGAAGGGCTCAAGCAACTCGAGAAAGAGTGCCTGGCCAACAACGCGAAGCACAAGGACTGGGAGTGCGATGCCAAAAAGATGAAGCTGACCCGCAGGGGCGAGGCGCTCTATATGCACTGCCTGCCGGCCGACATCTCGGGCGTGAGCTGCGCGCAAGGCGAGGTTGCTAAGGAAGTGTTCGAGCATTACCGGCTCGCTACGTATCAGGAGGCCAGCTACAAGCCCTTTGTCATCGCCGCCATGATCCTGATGGCCCGGTTTAAAGATGCCGCGGCGGTATTGAGGAAGTTCATTTCGTGAAGGCCAAAACCCGCCGTTAATTGATGATTACTTGCGGTGCCACGAAGTGCGAAAGTGGCTACTGGCAATGCAGCGACGTGTCGGGAACCAGCTGTTGTGTATTCAGCGTGATTAGCGGGATTAACTTATGTGCAATCAAACCACTTCTAGAATCATCAAACGCCTCTACCCGGAAGTCATCAAGAAGACTGCGGCGCGCTGCCGCGAACGCGGGGTGCGCATTCCGACATTCAAAGAGCTCCGTCACCCGGAGCTGATCCCCCCCTCAGTCACGACCAGGCTTAAAGGCGTTGGCCTTTGGGATGTCAGTCCCGTCAACTTGTTCCGCATCACCTGGAAGAACGACGTTAACTCAGGCCTGTACAGCGGGGTGAACTACCTGGAAATTCCGACCGCGATCACCGGCGTTAAGGCGCGGATCATCGGCCTGACGGGCAGGTTCTTTCCCACGGGCGCGCACAAGGTCGGCGCCGCCTTCGGCTGTCTGGTGCCGCGATTGGTGAGCGGTGAATTCGATCCCGACAAACATAAAGCCGCCTGGCCCTCCACGGGAAATTATTGCCGCGGCGGCGCCTTCGATTGCGCGCTGCTGGGGTGCACGGCGATTGCCATCCTGCCAGCGGAGATGTCCCGGGAACGGTTCGAGTGGCTCAAGCAGATAGGGGCCGAGGTCATTGCCACCCCGGGCTGCGAATCGAACGTGAAGGAGATTTACGACAAGTGCTGGGAGCTGAAGAAGGATCCGCTCAACATGATCTTCAACCAGTTCGATGAGTTCGGGAACCCGATCTTCCACTACAACATCACGGGGCCAGCGCTGGAGGAAGTATTGGGCGACTCCGCCAACGCGCGCCTTCGCCCGGCAGCTTACGTTTCCGCGACGGGCTCCGCTGGCACCATCGGGGCAGGTGATTTTCTCAAAAAGCGGTTCCCCGCACTGAAGGTTGTGGCCACCGAAGCGCTCCAATGCCCGACTTTGCTCCGGAACGGCTTCGGGGACCATCGCATCGAGGGGATCGGCGACAAGCATGTCCCGTGGGTCCACAACGTGCGCAATACCGACGTGGTGACGGCGATTGACGACGAGGATTGCATGAGGATCCTGCGCCTGTTCAACGAGCCGGCGGGGCGGGACCACCTGGTCTCGTTGGGCGCCGACGAGCGGCAGGTGGAGAAGCTGGCCTGGCTGGGCATATCCAGCATCTGCAACCTGCTCGCGGCGATCAAGACCGCCAAGTACTTCGAACTGGGAGAGCAGGACGTGATCCTCACCGTTTTTACCGACTCGACGGACATGTACAAGTCGCGGCTCAAGGAACTGGGCGAGGAACGGGGCGCCTATCGGAGCAAAGATGCGGTGGCGGACTATGCTGCCCCCCTGGCGCACCAGTCAGTGGCTTACTTCAAGGAACTGACTTACCCGGAACGCAAGGCAATCCACAACCTGAAGTACTACACTTGGGTGGAGCAGCAGGGGAAGACCGCCCAGGAACTCAACCAGCAATGGGACCCGGAGTATTGGCGTGCTCTGTTCGAGGACGAGGTGGTGTATTTCGACCAGTTGATCGAGGAATTCAACCGGCAGGCGGGAGCGAAGAGTTGAATTGCCGTGCCCAGGAAGCAGCATAAGCCCGGCGCGCGCAGGAGGAGAGCCACGGCGGAGCAGCGTCGTTCGCGAGAGGACATGCGGACGCTGTCGTTAGCCTGGAATAATCTTACGGAGGAGCAACGGCAGGCGTGGAACGATGCGGCGCGCAAGGACCGGCGGGGCGGCGTCGCGGCCCGCTCGCGCCGCCGCAGCGGCCAACGGCTTTTCGTGAAGGTCAATTCGTGGCGGCTGGCCCTGGGACAGGAGCGGCTCACCTGGCCGCCGGGGCCGGGAAGCTTCAAGCCGATCCCGATGGCGCGGTTCGAGATTGCCAACAGCGGCGGGCGCATGGCGCTGAGGCTGCATCTGGCCGGTGGAATGGCGGAGGGCGTCATGGTCTCTAGCTAGCACCCTGTCAGCCCGGGGGTGATGGTCTGGAGGAAGTTGGTTCGGATTGGCCTGCTGCCGGCTCCGATTGGGGGGATGAGCGACATCACCCGGCAGTATGTCGCGAAGTATGGGGTGCCGGCGGCGGGCAGGAAGGCGTTTATTCGCATCCAACAGCTGAATGATTACACGGGGAGCATTGTCCAAGTAATGGGTGCGATTGTGCCTGCCGGCGCCGGCGGGCGCGGGAGCGCGAAAGAGGCGTAAACCATAGGGAAACCATAGCGAAGCCATAGGGAAGCCATAGCGAAGCCATAGGGAAGCCATAGCGAAGCCATAGGGAAGCCATAGCGAAAGGAGCCGTGTCTCCCCCGTGTCCCCCCCCGCAGCAATACCGTGGTAGTGCGGTGGTGTCGCCCAGGGGGCCAGAGCGGGTGTTTGATGGACCTTTAAGGCACCGGCACGACGCGGTAGTAGTGGTGGCTGCGGGTCAGGGCGTCAACACTGGTGTCTGTCCAGATCTGGATTGGGTGCTGGAGCGTGAGGTTGGTCAAGGAGGTCCAAAGGTTGGTCGCGGCCAGTTCGGGCGAGAAGGAGATCTCGCGGACGTTGCCAACCACTCCCGTAAGCACGAGCGCGGCATGGTTGCTGATCATCACAACACTTAGCGGGTACCGGTCCGGGGGCACAGTCGAGAACAGGGCGCGCACTGTGGGCGCGGGATTGGTGACCAAGAGTGTGGTTGGATTGTTGGTTCCGCTGGCTGCACCGTTCCAGACGATGAAATAACGGCCGGCCGCGGGCTGCGCGTCTGCCGCGAGGACGGTTCCAAAGGGCACCGGGTTGGTCTGGCTCAGCGCGATACTGCCGCGGCCCAGGACGTTGGTGCCGACGGCGGTTCCGAATATCCCTTGCACCTGGTTGGAGTTGTTCATCGTCAAGCCCAGTGGGTTGTTCGTGCCGCTGGCATCGCCTTGCCAATGCACGAAACTCCAGCCGTTGCTTGGAACCGCCTGGAGCGTGACCACGCTGCCGGTGGGGAAGAAGGTGGGCTGAGCCAGGATCTGCCCGTCGGCGGTGACGCTGCCGCCGCCGGGTGTGGTCAGATTGAGCGGATAGGTTGGAGGTAGCACCTCCAACACGGGCGAGGCGCTGGCGGTCCAATGGGTGAAGGGATTGGTGGCCAGCAAGGTGTAGGTCCCCGCATCGGCATACTGGGCGTTGGTGATGGTGTAACTGGTCGAGGTGGCTCCGGCGATGTTAGTGCCGTTGAACGACCATTGGAAAGTTGCGGGTGGCGTTGACTGCACCACCGCGGTGAACGTGGCCGTGTCGCCCAGCGTCACCTGCTGGTTAGGCGGCGGTCCAACAGGAAACCAGGGTCCGCTAGCCCCCACGACCGGCGCCAGGGTCATGCCGGCGAACGTGGTTCTCAGGTTCACAGGAGTTCCTGCTGGGGTGGACAAGGGATTGCCGGTAGTAGTTGTGGTGACAGCCGATACGCCGAGAAAAGGGCTACCCGGGCCGCCATACAGTGCGGCATCCAAGGCAGCGTCAAAGGAGGTGTAACTCCCAGTCCAGCCAATCAGCAGGTAGTTGGCCGGCGCGCCGGGCGCGATGTTGCCGATGGTGAAAGTGCCGCCACTGAAGAGTCCGGGCCCAACCGCAATGAGGACGGGAACAGCGCCACTAGAATTGGTGGCGGCGGCCCAGCCCGGGTTTGCCGCCAGGAATGCCGCCAGGCTAGTGCAATTCGGGACGAAAGTGCCATCAGGATCGGGCTGCCACGCGAGCGGGCTCGGGAGGGGAGTGCCTTGTGGGGCCGCGAGGAGCTGAACGTAGCCCCCGCTTTTGGGAACGCTGATCAGCGTCGGATCGGTCAAGCTGGTCCATTGCTTCACCAGGCCGGTTTGGTTTGCCAGGCTAACCGTCCCCTGGGCGGAGGCGATCACGGGGGTGATAATCAGCACCAGGAGGGCGAATGTCTTTTTCATAAACGCTTTGCCTACTACTGGATTGTGTGCAGTACTGGCAACGGGACGCGGGGGACCGAGGTTTGCGGCCCAAGACTCCGTGCGGCCCAAACGCCATCCTAATTATGCGTCCCTGCCGACGGACTGCAATACCTAATTTCTGGTTCCAAGTCAGAGGAGGGGGATGCGGGCGTAGCCGCCTTCGGGGAATTTGAGGCGCAGCATGGGGGGAGAGCCCTTGTCTTCGATGAGGAAGGATTGGGAGAGGGAGGTGGTCTGGCTGGGGGAGACCTCGACGAAGAACAGGATGATTCGGTGGGCGACCAGGTCACCTGCGTTGAAGTGCTGGGGGCGGTGGGACCAGGAGGCGTAGAGGATGTCGGGGCAGACGCCGGTGTGGGGATCGTAGCCGGCGGCCTGGTGGTAGCTCAGGTCGGAGCCGGCGACCATGACGACGCCGAGGCGGCTGTCTATGTTGGCCCACGGGCCGGGCAGGGAGAGTGGCGAGCGCGGGCTGCCCCAGCGGAAGGTGGCAGTGCCGTTGCGGTAGTGCACGACTCGCTGGCCGCCGCTGACTTGGTCGCTCTCAATGCCGAGGGGGACACCGAGTTCGCGGGTGAGGAAGAGGTTGGTGAGGGCGATGACGCGGTCCTGGTAGATGAGGGTTTGTCTGCCGACAGAGGTGACGCGCAGGGTCTGCTTGAGGCGGCCTCCGTTGAGGAGGAGGGAGCCGGTGGTTTCGAAGCCGTTGGGTGTTTCGGCCCAGACGTGGTCGAGGGGTTTGGCGGTGGTGTCGCCTTTGGGGGTAAGTTCGAAGGAGCCGACGAAGCCGCTGGGGATGGGGACGGTGAAGAAGGGGTTGGCGTCGTGGCCGGGGCCGATGGGGACGAGGAGGCCCATGACGCGGTTCTTCCAGGAGAAGGAGGCGAACTTGCTGTCCGTGCGGTGGGCGATGAACTCGACGTAAGGGTGCTGCCAGACGCCCTGAAGTTTGGCGGCGGCTTTGTGGGAGGAGAGCATGGCGGCGGGCGGGCCGAAGATCTTGTGGGCCAGGAAGGCGTAGGCGGCTTGCTCGGCGCAGATGGCGTGGCGGGTGAAGCCGAGGCGCGAGCCGGGGACGGCAAGGTCGCCGTGGCACATGTTTTGCCAGGCGCGCATGTATTGCAGGATGTTCTGCTCGGATCGCGCAGCCAGGGGGTCCCTGTGGCGGGCCGCCAGTGACGCATAGAGGTTTATACAGGGCAGGCCGTGCAGTTCCCAGTCCATGCCCTGCGGGTAGGCGACCTCGGCCGAAGGCAACACAAGCGTGCGGAACATTCCCCACGTGTCCAGCAGGTGGTGGGTTGCGGCTTGGGGGATCGGGCGCCGGGCGTAGGTGTAGTACATGGCGGCCTGGGTCATGAAATAGGAACTGCATGCCATGTAGCTGGGGTGAAACATGTTGTGGTTCTCCAGCGTGAAGTCCGGGTGCAGGTTCGCCCCGGCGAACCAGTCGCTCACCGGGCGTCCGTCCACCAACCGCTTCTCCTGGGCATCCTGCGGCACCGAGAGCGTGTTGACCATGTACTCAATGGCTCTCTCATGCCAGGCGGTCGCGTGGGGATGGGCGGGAACCAGGTTGGCTGCAACCGCCAGGCAAACCATGTTCCAGCCATTCTCCTCGGCCTTGGTGTCGCCTGAGCGCTCGCCCGGTGGCCGGCGGTCGAGGAACCGATCGGCCTCGGACGCGATAACGCGCTCGACGCCCATCCTGAGCTTAGGATCAATCTCCTCCCACTGCAGCCAGGCCCCGAAACTCAGCGTGGCGGCCCACATGGCGGACTGCCAACTGCCGCCCCAGGGCTTGCCGTCCGTGCATTTCGCCGTGCCGGTGCGGTGGGTGGAGACGGCGTAGTGAATAGCCCGGGTGGCTTGGCGGAAACGGATATGACGTTCGGGAGCATCCAGGTTATCGGAGTATTTCAGCAGCGCGCCACAGGTCAGCACCATGCCGGAGATGGCGCGAATGCCTTCGTTCATCTGGTCGCTGCGGCCCGTGCCCCAGTAACCGGCGTGGGGATCGGTTGCGGAGTCCTGCCACACCCTGTCCGCGTGGCGGCAGGCGTCCAGCAGGAGTCTTGCGTAGGTCTGCGTGAGTTCCCCCTCGGACAGGTGGCGGATGTGATAGAGGTCTTCAGCCTGCGCGCAAATGGGCAGCAAGAGGACCAAGAACAAGGCGCTGAGCAGTTTCATTTGGAGCGGATCGGTTAGCTGGCTGATTTCGCGGCCGATGCTATCGGATTGGACTACAGCAGGCAATTGCGCGGAGTCGGATACGCCGACGGCTGATGCCACGGACCCACCAGCCATGTGGATTGGGGCGCTGCGGCCGCTGGCAGAGGGGACTTGGAGGTCGGAGCCCTGAGCTGGCCAGGGAAACGGCTGGGGTGTGGAAGGTTGTCTCCGCCCCTCGGAATATGGGCAGTCGTCCAAAAGGGGGCCCATTTGACGCAATTCTGCGATGGAATCCGGTTGGTAATTCTCCACCCCGCCCGGCTGGGATTCCCCACTATTTCTCAGCAGGAATGGGCGACATTTCGGGAGGCTGACCTCCCATTGAAAAAACTTCAAAAAAAAGCTGGAAAGCCGTTGACAGGGGTATGGAAGTTTCGTAGCTTCCCGCAGTCGTTGGGCCGGAAAAAGTCGAAAACCGTTGGCTCCTGAGCTTTTTTAATGGGAAGTCGGGGGCAAGGGGTCTTTGTCGCTTTTTGGCATCAGGATCAAGTAAGAATATTGGCCGGCGCCCATGTAGCTCAGCTGGTAGAGCGCGTCCTTGGTAAGGACGAGGTCATCAGTTCAATCCTGATCATGGGCTCCAGCAGCGCGCCAGATGGCGCAAGACAGAATAATAACGTAACAAAATCGTAACATCGCGAGAACGAGCCGCGTAAGCAGCAGAAACACAGAGACAACAACATCATCAGGAGACAAAATGGCAAAAGAGCAATTTCAACGAACGAAACCGCACGTCAACGTCGGCACGATTGGGCACATTGACCACGGCAAGTCCACGTTAACTGCTGCAATTGTGCAAACCCAAGCCAAGAAGGGCCTGGCGACGCCGATCTCTTATGCCGACATCACCAAGGGCGGCACGGTGCGCGATGAGACCAAGACGGTGACAATTGCCGTCTCGCACGTCGAATACCAAAGCGACAAGCGACATTACGCCCACATTGACTGCCCGGGGCATGCCGACTTTATCAAGAACATGATCACCGGGGCGGCCCAGATGGACGGCGCCATCCTGGTGGTGGATGCCGCGGAAGGTCCGATGCCGCAGACCAAGGAGCACGTCCTGCTGGCTCGCCAGGTTGGCGTTCCGGCCATCGTCGTCTATTTGAACAAGGTGGATCTGGTGGACGATCCGGAATTGCTCGAGTTGGTGGAGATGGAAGTGCGGGACCTTCTGAGCAAGTATGAATTCCCCGGGGACAAGACTCCGGTGGTGCGCGGCAGTTCCAAAAAGGCGCTGGCGGGAGAGCCGGAAGGCGAGAAGTCCATCCAGGAGCTGATGGAGGCGATTGATGCCTTCATCCCGTTGCCGACCCGCGAGGTGGACAAGCCGTTCCTGATGTGCATTGAAGATGTGTTCAACATTGAAGGCCGCGGCACCGTGGTGACGGGCCGTGTCGAGCGCGGTCTGCTCAAGCGCATGGACGATGTTGAAATTGTCGGGCTGAAGGAAACCCGCAAGACGGTGGCGACGGACATCGAGATGTTCCGCAAGCTGCTCGATTCCGCAAACGCCGGCGACAATGTCGGCGTACTGCTGCGCGGCACAAAGAAGGACGAAGTCGAGCGTGGGATGGTGCTGGCCAAGCCCGGCAGCATTACGCCGCACACCCACTTCAAGGCGGAAGTCTACGTGCTGTCGAAGGAAGAAGGCGGGCGGCACACGCCGTTTTTCAGCAACTACCGCCCGCAGTTCTACTTCCGCACGACGGACGTGACTGGCACGGTGACCCTCCCGCAAGGGGTCGAAATGGTGATGCCGGGTGACAATGTGTCGGTGGTGGTAAAAGTGATCGCCCCTGTGGCGATGGAGAGAGGCCAGCGGTTTGCAATCCGCGAAGGCGGCCGCACCATCGGTGCGGGGCGGGTGACAGAGGTGATCGAATAGCGGACCTTTGGAGAATGCCGGGAAGGCGAGGGTCGCTCCCTCGCCTCTGTATTTGTTTGGCAATGCGATACTCGATGGCAGTAGGGCGGTAGCTCAATTGGTAGAGTAGCGGTCTCCAAAACCGTCGGTTGGGGGTTCGAGTCCCTCCCGCCCTGCCAAAACCCGCGTTGCGGGACCGGAGAGGTGGCAGAGTGGTCTATCGCGGCGGTCTTGAAAACCGCTTCGGCTTAACGGCCGACGGGGGTTCGAATCCCTCCCTCTCCGCCAAGATAGGATAAGACTGTGACGAACGATATATGATAAAACTGCTGATTTGGGCTGGGATCATCGGGGCTGTCTTCGCTTATTGCTGGCGAAAGGGCTACCTGATGCAGTTGACCAACTACGTGCAGCAGACGCGCGAGGAGTTGCGCAAATGCACTTGGCCGAACTGGAGCGAGTTGAAAGGTTCGACGGTGGTGGTGACCATATCTATTATACTTCTAGGCGGTTTTATCGTGCTGGTTGATCAGGTGTTCTTCCGGTTGTTCATGTTCTTCAAACTCTAGAGCCATGCGAAGCCAGTGGTTTATCATCCACACCCTCTCGGGCCAGGAACAGAAGGTCCGGGAGAGTATTGAGAAGCGCATTAAGCCAGAGGAAATGGGCGAGTATATTAAAGAAGTTCTGGTTCCCATGGAGAAAGTGGTAGAGGTGCGGAACCAGAAGAAGACCGTCTCCACTCGCAAGCTCTGGCCGGGCTATGTGTTTGTCGATATGGCTTTGTTGGATGAAGACAACCGTATCATCGAGAAGCCGTGGTATTTCATTCAGGAAACGCCGGGCGTGATCGGCTTCGTCGGCGGAGAGCCGCCGACCCCCACGCCGACAGAAGAAGTCGAAGCGATCAAGAGCCAGATCTCGGCCTCGGAGGAGCACGAGAAGCCAAAGGTCAGCTTTGAGGTCGGCGAAACGGTGAAAATCAATAATGGTCCCTTCCTCAACTTTAGCGGCGTGATTGAAGAAGTTGAGCCCGAGCGGGGCAAACTCAAGGTGACCGTCAATATCTTCGGGCGCAACACACCCGTTGAGCTGGAATACTGGCAGGTGGAAAAAGGTTAACGCGTACGTGGCGTGCGAGGAGAGCTGCTCGCCAGCTCGGTCTTGCGGCTGCATGGTAACAGAACAAGTTTTAGACTATGGCAAAGAAGATTACCGGAATAATTAAACTACAGATCCCTGCGGGGCAGGCGAATCCGGCGCCGCCGGTTGGTCCGGCGTTGGGGCAGCACGGCGTGAACATCATGGCGTTCTGCAAAGAATACAACGCCAAGACTAAGGACCAACCCGGCATGATCGTTCCAGTGGTGATCACGGTGTATCAGGACAAGTCCTTCACGTTCATCACTAAATCACCCCCGGCGTCCGTCTTGCTGAAGAAAGCCGCGGGCATCACAGCCGGCTCCAAGGAGCCGAACAAGGAAAAGGTGGGCAAGGTCACCCGCAAGCAGGTCCTGGACATAGTAAAGCTCAAGCTGAAGGATTTGAACGCGACGTCTGAGGAAGCGGCGTTCCGTGTTATTGCCGGCACCGCCCGTAGTATGGGCATAGAAGTTGTCGGTTGAAGAACTGCCCGATACCATAAGAACCACACACACATGACCGCGGGAGAGCCAATGCTCGATTGAACCGCAACCAAAGCAAATGCCAAGCAAGCGATACAACAAAGCACTCGAACTGGTGGACGGCAAGAAGGCCTACCCCCTGAAGGCAGCCGTCGAAGTTCTAACTAAATTTCCGAAAGCGAAGTTCAACGAAACCGTGGAGTTGGCTTTCCGCCTGGGGGTTGACCCCAAGCAATCCGACCAGATGGTTCGTGGCACAGTCCCGCTGCCGCACGGCAGCGGCAAAACGGTTCGCGTGCTGGTCTTCGCCAAGGGCGGCCCCGGGGCTGAAGCGGCCAGGAGTGCCGGCGCCGAATACGTCGGATTCGAGGACATGATCAAAAAGTGCCAGGAAGGTTGGTCTGATTTTGATGTGGCGATCGCCACTCCTGAAGCCATGGGCGAGGTGCGAAAGCTGGGCAAGGTGCTTGGTCCGCGAGGACTAATGCCCAACCCGAAGACCGGCACAGTGACCGACGATACCGCGCGTGCGGTCAAGGAAGTCAAGGCCGGACGAGTCGAATTCAAGACTGACAAGGCGGGCAATGTCCACGTGCCGGTCGGCAAGATCGCGTTCAATGCGGTGCAAATTGAGGAGAACGCCCGAGCGGTCATTGATGCGGTGGCCAAAGCCCGACCGCATAGCGTCAAGGGGGCCTATATTCAATCATGCTCCCTCTCGGCAACGATGAGTCCGCCGGTGCGTGTGGACCTGAAGGAATTCTCCGCCTGAGCGATTGCTCTACTTAACAGCATAACGAATTTAACCGAACATGCGTCCCGAAAAGCAAAACCTGACGAAAGAGTACCTGACCCGGTTGAACGCCTCGCCGTTCTTCATTGTGGTGAATTACGGGGGTCTGAAAGTGAGCCAATTGACCGAGTTGCGCAAGCGTCTCGGGAAGGCCGGTGCGGAAATCCACGTGGTGAAGAACTCGGTGTTTCGGATCGCCGCCAAGGAAGCCGGAGTCGGCGACTTGAACGGCGCGCTGGGGGGGCAACTGGCCGTCGTTACAGGACAGCGCGACATTTCCACCGCGGCGAAAGTAATCAAGACCTTCGGAACGGAACTGGACCGCCTGAAGATGCAGTTTGGCTATCTGAACAACCAGCGGCTCGATCAGGCGGAGATCATGTTGCTGGCGGACCTGCCTTCGCTGGAGGTGTTGCGCGCCAAGCTGCTCAGTCAGTTTAGCGCTCCCGCGGCCACCTTGGTCAGGTTGTTGAACACGCCGGCCAGCCAGATGGCTCGCGTGCTGCAAGCCCGGTCCGAAAAGGATGCCGAAGCGGCCAAGCCGGCGGCGGACTGACGACAACAATTTCGCCCTCTTCCAAGCCAAGAGGGGGCGGGAACAAACAAACAACAACGTAAATCGTCGGTTTGCTGGCAGCGAACATAATCCGCCCGCGGCCGCGGGCGGCGACGAGACGAAATGAAAGGTAATATGGCTCTAGACAAAACAAAAATCGTAGAAGAGTTGAGTAATGCAACGGTGATTGAAATCGCCGACCTGGTGAAGGAACTTGAATCGAAATGGGGTGTCTCAGCCGCCGCGCCCGTCGCGGTTGCCGCCGCTGCCCCGGGAGCTGGCGCCACCGCTCCGGCTGCCGAGGCCAAGACCCAGTTTGACATCATTCTGGTTTCGGTGGCCGCGGACAAGAAGATTTCCGTGATCAAGGCAGTGCGCGAGGTCAAGGCCGGCCTCGGTCTGGCGGAAGCCAAGGCCTTGGTGGAAGGCGCCCCGAAGCCTGTGCTCGAAGGGGCCAGCAAGGCTGAGGCTGACGCTGCCAAAAAGAAACTTGAAGATGCAGGTGGCAAGGTCGAAGTAAAGTAGGCGGCTACCCTATGGGGCGGCGGTTAATGCCCGACGCCCCTGATTTGCCTTAAGCAGCGCAACGAAAGTTCTAGATTAGTAAGAAAGACATTAGCGACGCCACCCCGGGTGGCTTGAGTCTCGGCAAGTTCGCGCTTGAACGCCGCGTTCTTGCCTTGTGTCGTTTACCTGTAAACAACGGTTTGGCCGTGATGCCAGCCATTTATTAAAGCCCAAATGCCAACGCGAGCAACTGAACGGATTAGCTTCGGTAAGATCAAGGAGATTATCGCTCCGCCCAACCTGATCGAATTGCAGACCAATTCGTACAAAGATTTTCTCCAAGGCGAGGTTGTCCCTTCCAAACGTAAGAATTTGGGGCTCCAAGCTGTGTTTACCGAAGTGTTTCCCATCGAAAGCTACGATGGGAAATGCGTTCTCGATTTCCATTCTTATGAAATCGGGGAGCCGAAAGTGACCTGGCTGGAGTGTTTGAGGGAGGGCCTGACCTACGGCGCGCCCTTGCACGTCACCTTCTTACTGAAGGAAGGGAAGGCCGTCAAAGAGGAGAAGGTTTTCATGGGCGAACTGCCGCTCATGACCCCACAAGGCACCTTTGTGATCAACGGCGCTGAGCGCGTAATCGTGAGCCAATTGCACCGGTCCCCGGGGTTGGCTTTTGAGGCTACCCAGCACCCGAATGGCAAGATTCTCCATTCCTTCCGCATTATTCCTGACCGGGGCTCCTGGTACGAGGCACAGTTTGATACCAGCGATTTGCTCTACGTCTATCTGGACCGGAAGAAACGCCGCCGCAAGTTTCTGACGACAACACTTTTCCGCGCCCTCGCATTCTTGGAGAGCGAATCCAGAGGCAAAGACAGTCAGGACAAGACGCGGGGCACAGACGAAGAGATTCTCAAGCTGTTTTATGAAGTTGAGGAACTCAGCGTTAAAGAGGCGGAGAAGCGCGAAGACCTTCCCAACAAGGTTCTCGTAGAGGACGCTGTCGATCAGGAAAAGGGGCTTGTAGTCGCGCGCGCGTTTGAGCCGTTGTCCAAGGCGGCAGTCAAGCAGATCGGCGAGTTAGGCGTCAGTAAGATCAAAGTAGTGGATACGACGCTAGATGACGGGATTGTCATTAAGTGCATGAAGAAGGATCCCGCCAAGAATGAGGAAGAGGCGCTCAAGGATATATACCGCCGGCTGCGTCCGGGAGATCCGCCGACGGCGGCCAATGCCCGTGCCCTGATCAAGCGGCTGTTCTTCGACCCGAAGCGCTACGACCTGGGCCGCGTCGGTCGTTACAAGATCAACCAAAAGCTTGGTATCAAAGGCGGCGATTCCCGCATTCTGACCAAGAGCGATCTGGTGGCAGCCACGAAGTATCTGTTGCGCCTCAAGAAGGGTGAGGGCAGCCTCGATGACATTGACCACTTGGGCAGCCGCCGGGTGCGTACCGTGGGTGAATTGCTCGCCAACCAATGCCGGATTGGATTGGCCCGGACGGAACGCCTCGTCAAAGAGCGCATGACGCTGTTTGATCAAGGCGTCGAATCCATGTCGCCGCAGAAGCTTATCAACCCCAAAGCCCTGTCAGCGGTTATCCGGGATTTCTTTGGCCGAAGCCAGCTTTCCCAATTCATGGATCAGATCAATCCGCTGGCCGAGTTGACGCACAAGCGGCGCTTGTCCGCGCTTGGGCCTGGCGGTCTCTCGCGAGATCGTGCTGGATTCGAGGTGCGCGATGTCCACCCGTCGCATTATGGCCGTATCTGCCCGGTAGAAACTCCGGAAGGCCCGAACATTGGCTTGATCGCCTCCCTGGCGACATTCGCCCGCATAAATGATTTCGGTTTTCTGGAAACACCATATCGAGGAGTTGGAAGCGGCCGCGTAAGTGGGAATATCGACTACCTCACAGCCGACCGTGAGGAGTCGTTTGTCATTGCCCAGGCCAACTCTCCGATTGACGACAAGGGCAAGTTCACGACTGACCGTGTCGTTTGCCGTGGGAAAGGGGATTTCATTGATGTCGAGCCTGCTCGTGTGGATTACATGGATGTTTCGCCGAAACAACTCGTGTCGGTTGCGGCCAGCTTGATTCCATTTTTGGAGCATGACGACGCGAACCGCGCGTTAATGGGATCCAACATGCAGCGGCAAGCGGTGCCGCTTCTGGTTACTGAGGCGCCCTTGGTGGCCACCGGCCTCGAAGAACGGGTCGCCCGCGATTCGCGGGCCGTCATCGTCGCCGAGGAATCCGGGAGGGTGGCATCGGTTATCGGCAATCAGATTGTCATTACCGGCACCGGTGCATTGCCCGAGGGCAAGAAGAAGATCAAGCACGATCCCGATAAGGGCGTTTATGTGTATGAGGTCCGCAAGTTCATGCGTTCCAACGCCGCCACCTGCATTAACCAGAAGATCCTCGTCAAGAAAGGGGACACGGTCAGGAAAGGCCAGGTGATTGCCGACGGTCCCTGCACCCAGGGCGGCGAATTGGCGCTGGGCCGAAATGTATTGGTCGCCTTCATGCCGTGGAACGGTTACAATTTCGAGGATGCTATCCTCGTTAGCGAGCGCATTGTCAAGGAAGACGTATTCACCTCCATCCACATTGATGAATTCGAGGTTGGCGCCCGCGACACGAAGCTTGGCCCGGAGGAAATCACGCGCGACATTCCGAATCTGGGCGATGAAGCCCTGAGAAACCTCGCGCCCGATGGTGTCATTCGCGTTGGAGCGGAAGTAAAGCCCGGCGACATCCTGGTCGGCAAGATTACGCCCAAGAGCGAAACCGAGCTGGCCCCTGAAGAGCGGCTCCTGCGCGCCATCTTCGGTGAGAAGGCCGCCGACGTGAAAGACACCTCGCTGAAGGTTCCGTCTGGCACTTACGGCATCGTGATGGACGTAAAGGTGTCCGCTAAGAGGGAATCGGACCGCGATGCGAAGGCCTCTGCCAGCGAGGAGAAACGACACGCCAAAGAGGTCGAGGAGGAAAACAAGAGAAAGACTGATGAGCTTCGCGAGCAGCTGACCGAAGCGCTCAGCAACATTCTGTTGGGCGAGAAGATTCCACTCGACGTGGTTAACAGCGAAACTGGCGAGATCATCATTCCGGCCAACCGCAAGATTACCAAGACACTCCTGCGCAAGCTCGCACAGGTTTATGACCGTATCGAAATTGATCCGTCCCCGATTCGTAACAAGATCAATGAAATCATTGGGAGCTTTAAGAAGAAGTTCGACGACCTACAGATGCAGTACGACGAAGAACTCGAGCGTGCTGAATCCGGCGAAGGCGTCGAAAGCGGCGTGATCAAGTCGGTCAAAGTTTATATCGCTTCCAAGCGCAAGCTTTCGGTTGGGGATAAGATGGCCGGCCGCCACGGCAACAAAGGTGTCGTTGCGAAGATCGTGGCCGAAGAAGACATGCCATTCCTGGCTGACGGGACACCGGTGGATCTGGTATTGAACCCGCTCGGCGTTCCATCACGCATGAACGTGGGCCAGGTATTAGAGACGCACTTGGGCTGGGCGGCAAAACTGCTCAGTTTCAAGTTCGCCACCCCCGTGTTCGACGGCATCAAGGAGAAGGACATCCGGAGCTACTTGAAGCAGGCCAAGCTGCCTGAACACGGCAAGACCCGTCTTATTGACGGTCGCACGGGCGAGCCTTTCGATCAGGAAATCGTGGTCGGGTCCATTTACATGATGAAGCTTGGCCACCTCGTGGCGGACAAGATCCATGCCCGGGCCGTTGGTCCATATTCCCTAGTCACCCAGCAGCCGCTGGGTGGCAAGGCCCAATACGGCGGTCAGCGCTTCGGCGAAATGGAGGTCTGGGCCATGGAAGCTTACGGAGCCGCCTACACGCTCCAGGAGTTGTTAACGGTCAAGTCTGACGATGTCCAGGGACGCACTCGGATATACGAGAGCATCGTTAAAGGCGACAACAGCCTTGAGGCCGGTATCCCAGAGTCCTTCAACGTGCTCGTGAAGGAAATGCAATCCTTGGGCCTTGATGTGAAAGTGGGGTACTCGAATCCGGTGGACCAGCCGGTTCAGCCCATTCAGGCCCTGACGGCAATCTAAATGCCTCGTCGCTCCAGTAACTCATTATCCATCATTTGATCCTATGATTAGCAGCAAAGAAAGCGCCCGAGAGTTGCTCGGTTTGGAGAAGGTCAACCAAGTGGACCATGTCGCAATTGGTGTTGCGTCTCCTGACGCCATCCGATCCTGGTCCAAAGGGGAGGTCAAGAATCCCGAAACCATCAATTACCGCACTTTCAAGCCAGAAAAGGGTGGCTTGTTCTGCGAACGCATTTTCGGTCCCGTCAAGGACTGGGAATGCTCCTGTGGAAAATTCAAGCGCATCAAGCACCGCGGGGTCATTTGCGATCGCTGCGGGGTGGAAGTGACCTTGGCCCGCGTTCGCCGTGAGCGGATGGGGCACATCGAATTGGCGGTGCCGGTCTGCCATATCTGGTTCTTCAAATGCATGCCCTCGCGCATTGGCCTGGTGCTCGACATGACCGCCCGTAATCTCGAGCGGGTGATCTATTACGAAGACTACATGGTCATTGACGCTGGCTCGACTCCCCTCAAACAGAATCAGCTCCTGAGCGAGCACGAGTATCGCGAGTCCCGCGAAACCTACGGATCGGATGCTTTCGTTGCCAAGATGGGTGCGGAAGCGGTGCGCGATGCGCTGGCGAAGGTGGACCTTGGGAAGCAGATTGACCAGTTGCAGTCAGCCATGACTGAGACCAAGAGCAAGCAAATCCGCAAGAAGATTGCCAAGCGGATCAAGTTGCTCCAAGGTCTTCAGTCCTCAAAGAGTCGCCCGGAGTGGATGATCCTCACAGTGCTGCCCGTCATCCCGCCGGACTTGCGTCCCCTGGTGCCTCTGGAGGGTGGTCGCTTTGCTACCTCCGATCTCAACGATCTCTATCGCCGCGTCATCAACCGCAACAACCGGTTAAGAAACCTGCTCCAGCTCAAGACGCCGGAAGTTATTATTCGAAACGAGAAGCGCATGCTGCAGGAGGCTGTTGATGCCCTGTTTGACAACGGTCGGCACGGTCGCGCTGTGACAGGGGCCGGCAATCGCGCCCTCAAATCGCTGAGCGACATGCTCAAGGGCAAGAGCGGGCGCTTCCGCCAGAACCTCCTTGGAAAACGGGTAGATTACTCCGGCCGATCAGTCATCGTTATCGGGCCGGAGCTTAAGCTGCACCAATGCGGCTTGCCCAAGAAGATGGCGCTCGTGTTGTTCGAGCCGTTTATCATTCGCCGCTTGAAAGAACTGGGCTACGTTCACACAGTACGTTCGGCCAAGAAGCTGATCGAACGGCAGACGACTGAGGTGTGGGACATTCTCGAAGAAGTGACTCGTGGCCACCCCGTGTTACTCAACCGGGCGCCCACGCTGCACCGCTTGTCGGTTCAGGCCTTTGAACCACAGCTCATTGAAGGCGAGGCCATCCGTATCCATCCGCTGGTCTGCACTGCATACAATGCCGACTTCGATGGAGACCAAATGGCAGTGCACGTACCGCTTTCCGTCGAGGCCCAATTGGAAGCGCGCCTGCTCATGATGGCGCCCAACAATATCTTCAGCCCGTCCAGCGGTCGGCCGATTATCACGCCGACCCAGGATATTACCTTGGGCTGCTTCTATCTGACGGCCGAGCCGCGGACGCCAGCGCCTACCGATTCGAAGCAGTTGAAGCTGTTCGGCTCCAAGACGGAAGTCGTGTTCGCCTTTCTCGACGGCGCCGTTACGACCCATGAGCGCATTCGCTTGGCGAATCCCGATTGGGGGAAGCAGACGGTATTTGGTGAGGGTAGCAGGAAGATTATCGAGACTACGGTGGGCAGGGTGTTCTTCAGTGAAATTTGGCCCGAGGAACTGGGCTTTCCGAACCGACCCGTCAAGAAGAGCGAGCTCGGCGATCTCATCTGGAAATGCTACAAGAACTGCGGCCACGACAAGACGGTTGCCATGCTGGACAAACTTAAGGAACTGGGCTTCCGTGAGGCCACCCGCGCTGGAGTTTCCATTGGCATAGACGACATGATCATTCCCAGGGAAAAGGATCAGGAGATTGATTCCGCCCAGAAGCAGATTCGGGAAGTCGAGAAGCAGTATCGCAAAGGTGTCATCACCCCAGGCGAGCGCTACAACAAGATCATCGATATCTGGACCCACTGCACGGACCAGATTGCGAACGTCATGCTGAAGACGCTCGAACACAACCAGGGCAAGAAGGAGTTCAATCCCGTTTCACTCATGGTTGATTCCGGCGCGCGCGGCAATCGCCAGCAGGTTCGCCAGCTTGCCGGCGTTCGCGGCTTGATGGCCAAGCCATCGGGCGACATCATTGAAAAGCCAATTCTTTCCAACTTCCGCGAGGGCCTCACCGTGCTGGAGTACTTCATCTCGACCCACGGCGCCCGCAAAGGTCTGGCCGACACTGCGCTCAAGACCGCCGATTCGGGCTACATGACCCGCAAACTCGTGGATGTGGCACAGGACGTGATCATTCGCGAGGAAGATTGCGGCACGACCAATGGCATTTGGGTCCAGGCTATTTACGAAGGCGAGGACGAGGTGGTTAAACTCAGCGAACGGCTTGTTGGCCGGTTCTCCTGCGATGACATTCCGAATCCGCAAAAACCGAAGGAACTGCTCATCAAAGCGAACGAGGAGATTGACGAAGTTAAGGCCAAGCAGATTGATGCGGCTGGCGTCGAGAAAGTCAAGATCCGCTCCGTGTTGACTTGCGAGAGCAAGCACGGCGTGTGCGTTTTCTGCTATGGCCGCAATTTGGCCACGGGTGCGCGGGTGAAGCTGGGTGAAGCGACCGGCATTATTGCCGCGCAGTCCATCGGTGAGCCCGGCACGCAGCTTACCATGCGCACGTTCCACATCGGTGGCACGGCTTCGCAGGTCTTCAAGGTGCCCCAGATCAAAGCCAAGCACGATGGCATCATGCGCTACAACGAGTTGCGGCTCGTCACATTGGAAGACGGCAACAACATCGTCCTCAACAAGAATGGCACAGTCTCCATTCTTGGGGAGGATGGGCGTGAGTTGGAACAGCACATTGTGGTCATCGGTGCGATCATTTCCGTCCAGGATGGTGGCAGGGTCAAGAAGGGGGAGACGTTCGTGCAGTGGGACCCCTACAACGTGCCGATTCTCTCCGAGAAGGCTGGCCGAGTGAAGTTCCATGACATCATCGAGGGTGTAACGATGAAGCAGGAAACCGATGAAACCACCGGTCAGGAGGCCATGGTCGTTATTGAGCACAAGGAAGACTTGCGCCCGCAAATCATCATTTGCGACGACCGGAGCGAACCCGTAGCCAACTACCCGATTCCTTCCGGGGCGCATATCGTTGTGGCCGAAGGCGACAGGATTGTCGCTGGCACACTGATGGCCAAGACACCGCGCAAGACGTCCAAGACCAAGGACATCACCGGCGGGTTGCCGCGCGTAGCAGAGCTGTTTGAAGCCCGTCGGCCAAAGGACGCCGCTGAGATTTCCAAGATCGAGGGCGTCGTGGATTTCGGCCCCAGCGTGCGGGGCAAGCGCTGCATTATCATTAAGGACCAGCAAACCGGGGTGGAAGAGGAGCATCTCATTCCCATTGGCAAGCACGTTATCGTCTTCAAGGGCGACTATGTGAAGAAAGGCCAGCAACTCACGGAAGGACCGGTAGATCCGCATGAGATCCTTGATGTTTGCGGCCCGCAGGAACTGCAAGAACACCTCGTCAACGAAGTTCAGGAAGTCTATCGCCTGCAGGGCGTGACCATCAACGACAAGCACGTAGAGATTATTGTCCGGCAGATGCTGCGCAAAGTGCGCATTACTGAACCGGGCGATACCGGGTTCCTTTGGGGCGAGCAGGCGGACAAGCTCGAATTTGAAGAAGAGAACTCGCGCGTCGAGAAAATGGGCGGCAAGCCCGCGGAGGCCCAGCCAGTTCTGCTCGGGATCACCAAAGCCTCGCTGGAGACCGAGAGCTTCCTGAGCGCTGCATCGTTCCAGGATACCACGCGGGTGTTGACCGAGGCGGCAACCCGCGCCAAGGTTGATTACCTGCGCGGCTTCAAGGAAAACGTCATCATGGGCCACATCATCCCCGCCGGCACAGGGTTTGATTATCACCGCAAGACGCGGCTTAAACCCCTGGTGGAAATCAGCGATGAGGAGATGGAAGAGCCGAAATCTCTGACCGGCAGTGAGAATCCGTTGCTGGCCTGACCCGATGGATGGAAATGGTTGTTGCAACGACTGGCCTGTTTAATATACTTCAACTTCCGTTTGCTCAGGAAGTCGGCTGTGTAATTGCAGCCGGCCCGGGCAGAGAAATCTAAAACCGAATGCCGACGATTAATCAATTGGTCCGCAAGGGCCGCCGCAAACTGCAGCATAAGTCCAAGTCACCTGCCTTGGGGAATTCGCCCTTTCGCCGGGGCGTCTGCATCCAGGTGATGACGCGCACTCCCAAGAAACCGAATTCGGCGATGCGCAAGGTGGCCAAGGTGCGCCTGACCAACGGGTACGAGGTGATTGCCTACATCCCGGACGAGGGCCACAATCTGCAGGAACACTCGATCGTGCTGGTGAGGGGTGGTCGCGTAAAGGATTTGCCGGGTGTTCGTTACCATATTGTGCGTGGAACGTTGGACGCCGCCGGTGTGGAGAAGCGCCGCGTCAGCCGCTCGAAATACGGCGTGAAACGGCCGAAAGAAGGTGCTCGTCCGGCTGCTGCGGCCGCGGCTGATGCCCCCGCTCCCGCGCCAGCAGCGTGATGCCCAACTCATTAACGATTTCGCTTACCTAACGCTTTTACCAACACATGTCACGACGTCGTCGAGCAGTCAGTCGGCCCATCCCCAAGGATGCAAAATTCAACAGCACTTTGGTGACGCGCCTGGTCAACACGGTTATGGAACGGGGCAATAAGAGTGTGGCGCAACGCATAGTCTACGGCGCGTTCGATGAACTCATTGCCAAGAACCCGGCGACCAATCCGCTGGAAGTTTTGCAGCGGGCGGTGGATAACGCCAAGCCACGGCTGGAGGTCAAGGCGCGGCGGATGGGCGGCGCCACTTACCAGGTGCCGCTGGAAGTCCCGGCCGACCGCCAGTTCTCGCTGGCGTTGCGCTGGCTGGTGGACATCGCCGAAGCGCGCAAGGGCATCCCGATGAAGCAAGCCTTGGCCGCGGAGATACTGGAAGCCTACCAGGGCCAGGGCAATGCCATCCGCAAACGCGACGAGGTGCACAAGATGGCCCAGGCCAACAAGGCCTTTGCCCATTTCCGCTGGTAATCAATTCCAACCAACGCCCCGAAGGCCGCAGCGACCCGGGGCGTTTTTATTTTCACTTGAGGACCCCCGTATGGAACCAGCAGTAGTAACAAAGAAATCGGCTAAGGCCAAAGGCGCGACCGGGCCGCAGCGGCAGTATGCGATGGAGCGCACCCGCAATATCGGCATCGCCGCGCACATTGACGCCGGCAAAACCACCACCACCGAGCGCATCCTCTTTTACACGGGACTCATCCACCGGATGGGTGACGTGGACGACGGCAACACCGTGACGGACTGGATGGAGCAGGAACGCGAGCGCGGCATCACCATTACCTCCGCGGCGACCACCTGCTACTGGACCCAGCGGGACGACGGCACCTACAAGTCGTTTGTGGGACAGCCGCACCGGATCAACATCATTGACACCCCGGGCCACGTGGACTTCACCGCCGAAGTTGAGCGCTCCATGCGCGTGCTGGACGGCGCGGTGGCCGTGTTTTGCGGAGTGGCTGGCGTGCAGCCGCAATCGGAAACGGTCTGGCGGCAGGCGACCAAATACAAGGTGCCCCGCATCGCTTTCGTCAACAAAATGGACCGCACCGGGGCGAACTTTGAAAACGCCCTCAACGATATGCGCAAGAAGCTGGGCGCCTACGCCTACCCCATCTTCCTGCCCATCGGCAAAGAGGATTACTTTGCCGGTGTCATTGATGTCGTGAACCAAAAGGCGATTATTTATGACCCGGGCGACGACCTTGGACTGAAGTACCAGATCGCGGACATTCCGGCGGAACAGAAGGAGTCGGCGAAGGCGGCCCTGGCGGAATTGATTGACGCGGTGTCCAACAAGGACGAACAGGTCGCCGAGCTGGTGATCGAGAACAAGCCCGTCCCCCCGGATGTTCTGAAAGCGGCCATCCGGCGTTTGACGTGCAAAATCGCGCTCGTCCCCGTGCTGTGCGGCTCGGCCTTCCGGAAGCGCGGCGTGCAGTCGCTCATTGATTCGGTCATTGATTATCTGCCGTCACCGTTGGATGTGCCGCCCGCCGTGGGTATTGCGCCGGACACCGAAGCCAAGGTCGAAGTCCCGTCCGACGACAACCAGAAGTTCTGTTCGCTCGCCTTTAAACTGTGGACCGACCCCTATGTTGGCAAGCTCGTGTTCTTCCGCGTGTATAGCGGCCGGTTGAACAAGGGTGACATGATCTATAACCCGCGCACGCGCAAGCGCGCGCGGGTTAGCCGCGTCCTAATGATCCAGGCTGACAAGCGCATTGACGTAGAGACAACCTTCGCCGGCGATATCGCCGCGCTGGTGGGCTTGAGGAACATCACCACCGGCGACACGCTTTGCGATGAGAACTTCGAAGTGCTGCTCGAACCGCCCACATTCCCGGAACCGGTCATCTCGATGGCGGTGGAGCCCAAGACCAAGGCAGACCGCGAGAAGATGGGCGAGGGTTTGCAGCGCCTGGCGGAGGAAGATCCCACCTTCCGCTGTTTCACCAACGAGGAAACCGGCCAGCTTATCATTGCGGGCATGGGCGAGCTGCACCTGGAAATCATTCGCGACCGCTTGTTTCGTGAATTCAAGGTCGGGGCCAATGCCGGGGCGCCGCAAATCGCTTACCGTGAGACCGTCACCAAAGCGGCCGAAGGCGAGGGCAAGTTTATCCGTCAGTCCGGCGGGCGTGGCCAGTATGGCCACGCGTGCATCACGCTGGAACCCAACGCGCGGGGCAAGGGCGTTGAGGTCGAAAACAAAATTGTCGGCGGCGCCATTCCCAAAGAATACATACCGGCGGTCACGGACGGGGTCCGGGAAGCCATCGCGGGCGGTGTGCTGGCGGGCTACCCGGTGGTGGACGTCAAAGTGGCCATCGTGGACGGCACGTTTCACGAGGTGGACTCCAGCGAGCTGGCGTTCAAGATGGCGGGCATCTTTGCCCTCAAAGAAGCGGCGAAGAAGGCCAATCCCATCCTGCTCGAACCCATCATGAAGGTGGAGTTGACCACGCCCGACGAATACCAGGGCGATCTGCTGGGCGACCTGAATCGGCGCCGCGGCAAGATTACCCACATTGAGGCCAAAGACAGCTCGACGATTGTGACCGCCGAAGTGCCGCTGGCCGAAATGTTCGGCTACGCGACGGCGATACGTTCGCTATCAAAAGGCCGCGCGGCGTATGCGATGGAGCCGTTCCGTTTCGAGCCCGTGCCCAGTAGTATCGTGGCCGGCATTCTGGACGTCGCCAAAGGCAAGCCCGCCGCTCGCGCCTGACAAGCTGGCAGTTGGCAGAGCGGGCATTTTTGCAAGGGCGAACGACTTCAGCCGCCCGCAGAATCAGAGCTCCCTGAAACGCTTGCTCCCCCGGCAGGATGTTCGCCTGCCCTACTTGCCTGCGGCCTTAGCCTTCTGGTATTCGGCTTGCGCCTTTGGAAGTTGGGCCTGGAGGTCCTTGATGCGCTGTTCGTCCAGCGGATGCGTGCGCAGGAAGGAAAGCCCCTGGCCGCCGCCGTGCTGGCGGTTGTAATCGGAGAAGCGCTGCCAAAAGGCAACGGCGGCGGCCGGGTCGTAGCCCGCGCGAGCCATGTAGAGCAGCCCGATGTAATCCGCTTCCGCCTCTTGTTTTCGGCTGAACGGCAGCAACACTCCGACCTGGCTTACCACACCGTAAGCCTGCCCCACCAGCGCCTGTGTCGCCTGGCTCTTGCCCGAAGTCAGCGCGCCCGCCGCGCTGCTGCCGAACTGCGCCACCATTTGCTGGCTCATGCGTTCCGCTCCGTGATGGGCGGTAGCGTGCGCGACCTCGTGCCCGATGACTGTCGCCAGCCCCGCCTCGTCTTTGGTAATCGGCAGGATGCCGCTGTATACCCCCACCTTCCCGCCGGGCAGACACCACGCATTAGCCTCCGGGCTGTCGAACAGCACAAACTCCCACTGTGCATTTGGCAGTGTGGCGACTGCGGCAATGCGTTGACCCGCCCGCTGCACCATCGCGCTGGCCTGCGCGTCGCGACTGATCGGAGTTTTCTGCTTGGTCTCCTGGAACGCCGACACGCCTAGTTTCATCTCTTCGTCCGCCGAGACCAGGTTCAATTGGCTGCGGCCCGTCTCAGTGACTGTCTCGCAGCCGGTGAAGCACAGCGCGCCCAGTACGGCCAACACCGCGCACAGTAGAGGTTGGGGAAATGCTCTTCTCATAGTTTCAGTCATTATTAACCCCACAACGGCCATCATGCAACACCGCGAAACAGCGAAAAGCACCGGGATTAAGGCAGAATCCATTTCTTGCGGCGGGGCAAGCCAGTTCGAGTGCTGGTGCTTCAAACCCCCGGTTTTGGAACCCGGTGAAGGCTGGCGGCTCCTCACAGCAGCGGACCGGTGCCAGACCACGAAATCCTATTTGGCTTAAGCCTTCACTGGAAGTGGGTTATTCGCAGATTCCTGGGCAAGACCGAGGGCAATCCGCTGTCTCGGACTCCCCTTCTACCTTCCAGCACCCCCGCCGAAAGGGCGACAAGGCCATTAAGGTGGTCGCACGCTGGCGTTGGCTTGCGGATGGCTTGTTAGTGCGGTTGGACTACGCTGTGTATCCCATGGGGAGCGCTCCCCATGGGATACACACCGGGGCACCACCGTGCCGTAACCGTATCGCCAAGCGTAATGTGCCGCAGTCAGCGGGGACTGGAGAAGGCAGGTAGGCTGCAAAAGTGTCCCAAATGTGGACAGTGAACCTGTTAGAGGTTCGGAGGGCCTATCCGATTGTGTCGGGGGAGAAGGGATGTCCTTATGTTCCCCGTGCTCCTGCCGTCGGGGTTGGGTGGGTGACAACCGCCGTTGGCACTTCCTGGCAATCCTTGATGAATGAAAGATTTCTGCAAAAACCTATTGCGTGGGGAGGGGCATTTGTTATATTCCGCGCTCCGTTTTCGGAGAACCGGGGGCGGAAGACTTTAACAAAACCATTAATAGACAATTGTTCTTTGTATGGCTGGACAACGCATTCGTATCCGACTGAAGGCCTATGACCACCGCGTCATAGACCAATCCGCCCGCGACATTGCGGACACCGTCAAACGCACGGGAGCACGCGTCGCGGGGCCCATCCCTCTTCCCACTCGCGTCGAGCGGTTTACCGTCCAACGGTCGCCGCACTGCGACAAGAAATCGCAAGAGACCTTTGAGCAACGCACGCACAAACGGCTGATTGACATCATCGAGCCGACCGCCAAGACCGTGGACGAGCTAAAGAAGCTTAACCTGCCGGCGGGCGTGGACATCACCATTAAGATCTAAACACTTTAACGCCATGCCACTCGGACTACTCGGAAAGAAGCTGGGCCAGACGCGCGTCTACAACGCCAAAGGGGTGGTCACCTCGGTGACCGTGGTGCTTGCCGGCCCCAATCGCGTGCTGCAGTGCAAGACTCAGCAAACGGACGGTTACAACGCCGTGCAACTCGGTTTTGACGACCAGAAGGAACAGCGGATGAAGAAACCGCTGCTCGGCCACATCAAGAAGTTCAACGGCCAGCCCGTCAAGCGTATCCACGAGTTTCGCAACTTCTCCAAGGAAGTGAAGCCCGGCGATGTGGTCGGCCCGGCGCTGTTTGCTCCGGGCGATTACGTGGATGCCATCGGCGTGACCAAGGGGCGCGGTTTTGAAGGCGTGGTCAAGCGCCATCGTTTCCGCGGCGGCGACTCGACCCACGGCGCGAAGGGCTGGCATCGTCGCGGCGGGGCGATTGGTAACCGGTTGTTCCCGGGCACAGTGCTGCGGGGGATGAAGATGCCCGGCCACATGGGCCAGGTGCGTCGCACCACCCAGAACCTGCAAGTGATCCAGGTCCGCGAGGCCGACAACGTCCTGCTCATCAAGGGCGCCATCCCCGGCTCACCGGGCGATTACGTGGTTATTCGCGAATCCAAAAAGCGGCCCAAGGGTTGGATACCTCGTGCGGAACGGGAGGAGAACATCAAGAAGACCCAGGGCAAGAAGAAGAAGTAACGTGCTGCCATGAAGCTTACGATTAAGGATACCAAAGGTAACAAGCAGGGCGAACTGGAAGTCAAATTCCCGCTCGTCGAGAACGGGAAGGGAACCCAGGCCGTTCACGACGTGGTGGTGGCCTACCAGGCCGCCCAGCGGATGGGCACCGCCTGCACCAAGAACGTCGGCGAAGTCGCGGGCACCAACAAGAAGCCGTGGCGGCAAAAGGGCACCGGCCGCGCCCGCGCCGGCTCGTTCCAGTCACCGCTCTGGCCCGGTGGCGGCGTCGTCTTCGGACCCAAGCCGCGTGATTTCGGCAAGAAGGTGTCGCGCAAGACCAGGCAGCTCGCGTTGCGCAAGGCGCTGTCCGAGCGGCTGCGCGCCGGGGACGTGGTGCTGGTGGATGACATCAAGCTGGATTCGCCCAGGACGAAAGCGTTCATCGGGATGCTAAGCGCCCTGGAGCTGAAAGGAACGGCGCTGATTGTGGCGCAGGAGGCCAACAAGAACCTGACGCTGGCCACGCGCAACGTGCCGGAAGTGGCACTGACGACCAGTGACATGCTCAACACCTACGACGTGTTGCGCCCCGACAAGCTGGTGTTTACGCGAAACGCCTTCGAGCAACTGGAAGCGCGTTTAGGCAAGGAATAGCATGAATTCTTTTGAGATTATCCGTACCGTGCGTTTGACCGAGAAGGGGACACGCCAGGGGGAGAAGTTTAATCAATACACCGTCATGGCCGATCCGCGCGCCAACAAGCAGCAAATCCGCGTGGCAGTGCAGGAATTGTTCAAGGTCAAAGTGGTTAAGGTTAATACGCTGAACGTGCGCGGCAAGTTCCGCCGGCAACGCACCAAGCAGGCCGGCCGATCCTCCAATTGGAAGAAGGCCATCGTGACCCTCAAGGCGGGGGACAAGATCGTCCTGACCTGACCTTACTCGTACCCGAACGCGCGGAGGAGCGCGGCCAGTTTAGGCAGGTGGGGCTCGAAGTACTTCTGGTAGCGCTTCCAGCGCCCGACCGAAGCGCGGTAGAGTGGCTTGGTGACCTGGGCAAAGGTGGGCGACCGGACAAGCTTGTTGCTGGCGTGTTCGTGGAATCGCATGACTCGCTCGTCCCAGTTCAGCCCCAGAAAGTCCAGCACCCGCCGGGCGCTTGGCTCCAGGTTCTCCACCAAGTCCTCGTAGCGCACCTCGATTGCCTGGTCGCCAAGGCAGGGTTTCCAGGCGGCCCACAAGCCCATGATCAGGCTGTAATGCTCGATCGTCCCTTCCAGCGTTAACCAGGCGGCGGTGTCGGGAATAACATCGACGGCCTGCATAAAGCTGCTCAAGCAGGTGTCGCGCGGATCGCGCAGCGCGGCGACGAACTTGTTCTCGGGGAAGATGCGGGCGATGGCAGGGACGTCGAAGGTATTGGCCGGATTCTTGTCCAGGAGCAGGCGCTCGCCAATGGGCTCGCCCAGCAGAGATTCGATGCCGCGGAAGTATTCGGCCCGGATGTGACGCACGGTTCGGTCCGGGACCCAATCCAGGGAGGAAACGAAGGTTGCGTTGCGCGAGAAGGCCTGGCCCAGCGGGTAATAGGCGTGGTTGTGGAAGACCGTGCTTTCCTCGGCCGAAGCGACGCCGGGATGGGCGTCAATCACGTACTCCAGCAGGGTGGTGCCGGAGCGAGCATGACCGCAGAGCAAGGCGAGATTGCGCGCGGGCTGCAGGTCGGTGGAACCGGCTTTGCGCCAGCGTTGCACGACCTGCTCGCTGGCACTTTGCTGCATGTCCTTTAGGTGCGCCTGTTTTTGCTTGAGGATTCGCAGCGGCTGGGCCGCGACCCGCCGCATCAGGGCCTTGGCATCAAGGAGCGCGGTCATTGCCTTGTCGTACTCTCCCTTGTGATCGTGCAGGCCGGCCAACTCATACCCGGCAAAGGCGCGCACGCGGAGATCACCATTGGGCCTGGCCACCAGGACGTGATAAAGCTTCTCCGCCAGGTCCAACTGCCCCAGCTGGCGGTGCGCGTTGCCACGCGCCAACAGGACGGCATCATCGGGGCCATAGAGATGCAGCGCGCGGTCGGTGATCTCGTTGGCCTCCTCCAGCCGGCGGCGGCGGATGTAGATTTCGGAGAGGCGAACGAATGCGATCAGCGGCACTTGTTTCTCCCTCAAGATGCGCTCAAAGCAGGCTTGGGCAGCTTCAAAGTTCCGGACCTCCAACCAGGCATGGCCGATGGCATTAAGCGCCGGGACGGGCGTGGGGGAGATGCGAACCGCTTCGTCGAACCAGCGGTGGGCGGCGGCGAAATCGTAGGCCTTGGCGCAGGCGCAGCCAAGATCAACAAGAATCCTGTCGTTGGCTGGGGCCAGTTTGTGGGCGCGCCGAAGCACTTCAACGGCCCCGGTGAAATCGTAACGAATAAGGCACTTCTGCGACTCGGCGAACAAGGCTTCCAGATTGTATGAGAGGACGGGCGTGTTTCGGTTCATAGCGGCGTAGGCAGCTTATACATGAACCAGGCTGGCTACAACGGCCGAGGGCTTGCGCCGACAGCGGGTCCGACAACACGAGGCTCATGTGCGTCGCAGGTTACCTCATGATCGCGTGGGTTCAATCATTTTGCGCGCCGCCCGCGGACGTGACGTAGGGCGCACCTTTTCAAGCAAGCATCGCCTTCCGCCACTGGGTTTTGCGCAGTATTTGCGGGACATCCCGCCCGCGCTATTTTACGATTCTGCCGATGACAAAACGTAAAGTTGCTTTTCGGCGGC